>Ga0163151_10000141_pt1 | contig 122420 bp, 116 predicted proteins | sample OliLakLV19MP5IB2_FD_145596 | JGI IMG/M metagenome (GOLD analysis project Ga0163151, IMG submission 145596) | Freshwater microbial mat bacterial communities from Lake Vanda, McMurdo Dry Valleys, Antarctica - Oligotrophic Lake LV.19.MP5.IB-2 | ecosystem: Environmental > Aquatic > Freshwater >...
GGTTTCAGGCGGCCCTGGCGCGCGTCCGAATTTTGAAGCGCGAGGTCGATTCGCTCGCCTCGAGTGCGGTCATGCGCGACCCTTTGCGGTATTTCGAGGTCCAGTGCCAGCGGCTCGACGAATTCCGCCGCCAGATCGCGTCGCGTTTCGAGGCCGTCGTGCGCTGGAAGCGCGAACGCGCGCTCGCGCTCGCCGGACGGCTCGAAGCTCTCGGGCCGCTCTCGACCTTGAAGCGCGGCTTCGCGGTCGCTCTTAAATTGCCGGAAGGCCGCGTGGTCACGGACGTGCGGAAGCTCAAAGCCGGCGACCGCGTCGAGACGAGGCTCGCGAAGGGATATTTCATCGGGGAAGTGAAGGAAACGCATCCGGAGTGAAGGAGATGAAGATGGCGCAGGAACCCAAGGACATGGAATTCGAGCCGGCGCTCAAGCGGCTTGAGACGATCGTCGAAAACCTGGAACGCGGCGAGCTTTCGCTCGACGAGGCGCTCAAGGCCTACGAGGAAGGCGTCCGCATGGCCGACGTCTGTTCGAAACGCCTGACCGAGGCCGAGAAGCGCATCGAGGTCCTCATGAAGTCGACCGGTGGAAAGCCTAAGATCGTCGCTTTCGAAGAGGGAGAGGATGACGCCCAGAAAAAGCGCCGCAAATAAGGCGTTCGACCTCGACGTTTTTTTCGAGGCCGAAAAAAAGAAGATTGAAACACATCTCGAGCGCGTTCTGCCGAGGGCGGAAGCCCGCCCGGCAGACCTCTGCGCCGCTGTGCGCTACGCGGTGCTCTCCGGGGGCAAGCGCATCCGGCCGATCCTCGCGCTCGAGGCTTGCCGCGCCGTCGGCGGGAACGAACGCGACGCCCTGCCCGCAGCGGCGGCGCTCGAGCTCATCCACAGCTACTCGCTCGTCCACGACGACCTGCCCTGCATGGACGATGACGACGTGCGTCGCGGCCAGCCCACGTGCCATAAGAAGTACGGGGAAGTCACGGCGCTTCTGGCCGGCGACGCGCTCCTGACCCTCGCTTTCCGCGTGCTTGCGAACCCCGACGGTCTCCGTGGCGCGACCGCGTTCGCGCGGCGTCTGCGCGCGACGGCGGTGGTTGCCGAAGCGGCGGGTCTTCACGGAATGGTCGGCGGCCAAGCCGTCGACGTCCTCTTCAAGGAAAAGGAACCCGATCTCCCGACTATCGAATACATCAACGCCCACAAGTCGGGCGCGCTGATCGCCGCCGCGCTCGAGGCGGGGGCGATCCTGGGCGGCGGCACTCCTAGAGAGATCGCCGCGCTCGCGCATTACGGTCGCTCGATCGGCCTGCTTTTCCAGGTCGTGGATGATATACTGGACCGCGAAGGGTACGCCAAGGTGATCGGCGTCCCCGAAGCTCGTAAGGAAGCCGAGGAACTCCTCGAGCGGGCCAAGCGCCACCTCGCCCCCTTGCGCGCCCAGGGGCGGGTCTTGGAAGAAATTGCCGAATTTATTCTCATGAGGACGAGCTGATGGGCCCCTTGTTGTCCCGGATCCAAAGTCCCGACGACGTGAAGAAGCTTTCGCACAAGGAGCTCGAGGAGCTCACGACCGAGCTTCGCGCGTACATTCTCGAGGTCGTCTCCGTGAACGGCGGCCATCTCGGCGCCGCTCTCGGCGCGGTCGACCTCACGGTCGCGCTCCACTACTGCTTTACGACCCCCGTCGACACCGTCGTCTGGGACGTCGGCCACCAGGTGCACGCCCACAAGATCCTCACCGGACGCCGCGAGGCGTTCAAGACGTTCCGTCAGCCCGGCGGGATGTCGGGCTTCTCCAACAAAGACGAGAGCGAGCACGATCCGTTCACGACCGGCCACGCAGCCACGTCCATTTCGACCGGGCTCGGCATCGCGGTCGGCCGGCGTGTTTCGAGTGAAGGCGGTAAGGTCGTCGCGATCATCGGCGACGCGTCGATCGTCTCGGGCATGGCGTTCGAGGCGATGAACCACGCCGGCCACTTGAAGGACGACCTCATCGTGATCCTGAACGACAACGAGATGTCGATCTCTCCGACCGTCGGCGCGTTCTCGGGGTATTTGAACCGCATCATTTCGAACCCGTCCTACAACCGTATGCGAAAGAACGTCGAGAACGCGATCCGCCACATCCCGAAGGTCGGCGAGCGCATGGTGAAGAAGGCCAAGAAGATCGACGAGGGCGTGAAGAACCTGTTCATGCCGGGCCTCCTCTTCGAAGAGATGGGATTCCGGTATTTTGGTCCGATCGACGGACACGACGTCCACGGCTTGGTCCAGATCCTGCACAACGTCTCGCTGATCAAGGGCCCGGTGTTCCTGCACGTCGTCACGAAGAAGGGCCGCGGCTATAAGATCGCCGAAGGGGACCCGCAGAAATGGCACGCCTCGACTCCGTTCGAGCTCGAGACCGGTTGCGTGCGGAAGACCTCCTCCTCGCGCACGTACACGCAGGCGTTCGGCGAAGCGGCGCTCGAAGCCGCCGAGAAGAATCCGAAAGTCGTCGCGATCACGGCGGCGATGTGCGACGGCACGGGACTACTCGAATTCTCGAAGCGTTTCCCGGACCGCTTTTTCGACGTCGGCATCGCCGAAGAGCACGGCGTCGCGTTCGCTGCGGGGCTCGCGGAGGCGGGAATCCGGCCTCTGGCCGCCATTTATTCCACGTTCCTCCAACGCGCACACGACCAGATCATCCACGACGTCGCGCTCCAGCGGCTCCCGGTCGCTTTTTGTCTCGACCGTGCGGGGCTGGTCGGTGAAGACGGCCCGACGCACCACGGCACCTTCGACATCGCGTACATGCGGAAAGTTCCGGGCATGACCGTTCTTTCGCCCCGCGACGGCCGGGAGCTCGCGCTCATGACCGCGTTCGTCGCCGAACACACGGCGGGACCGATTTCGCTCCGCTATCCGCGCGGTCCGGTCGCCGAAGAATCGGCGAGCCCGCTTCGCGATCGTACCCCCGAACCGCTCCGCCTGGGCGCCGCCGAGACGCTCCGCGCCGGCAAAGACGTCCTTTTCATCGCGTTCGGCAGCATGGTGTACCCCGCGTTCGAGGCGGCCGAAGCGCTCGCCGCCGACGGGGTCGAAGCGGCCGTTTTGAACGCCCGTTTCGCGAAGCCTCTGGACGAAGAAACGATCCTGCGCCTGGCGGACGGGAAGAAACTCGTCTTGACCGCGGAGGAAGGATCGCTGCCGGGAGGATTCGGAGCCGCGGTGCTGGAGCTCTTCGCTCGCCAGGACACGGCGATGCCGCCGGTTAAGAATCTCGGTATTCCCGACCGCTTCATCGAGCACGGCAAACGGGACGTGCTTTTGGATTCGATCGGCCTCTCGGCCGCGAAGATGCGGCAGGAAGTCCTTAGAACTCTCGGGATTTCCGCGCGTCCCCGGAACGGGAACGGCTCGGGCGGGGAAAAGCTTACTTCCGAATCGTTACGGAGTCGTTGACCCGGATCTTGTAACCGGGCACGGCGTTCTTCACGCCGCACGCGGACATCACGTCGCGCACTTCTAAAACCTGCAAAGTCGCCAGCCATTCACCGTTCTTCACGACCTGAAGAACGGTGTCTTTTTTGATGCCGTCCGCTTTGCCGATGTCGACGACCACGAAGCCGTGCTCCTCATTCACCGCGCGGACGCTGCCTTGTTTCTTTAAGGGCGCTTCGGCGGCTTCTCCGCTCCCACCGGCCCCGTCCACCTTGATGGATCCGAGATCCACGAGGTTCCATTCCTCTTCGACCCGGCGTTTGGCGGCCTCGATAGCCTGCTCGAGCCCGGACATCGTCAGGCTCGAGACGTTGATCGCACCCAGGCTCTCGCGGACCGCGCCGTAAAGGCGTTCGAGCTTTTCGGCCAGGACCCGGTTCTGCTCGGCGAGACGGACGATCTCCTCGTCTTTGGATTTGAGCGTCGCGCCCTGTTCTTCGCCGACCGAGCCGCCGCGAAGCGCCTCGATCTGCTTAGTCTTATTGATCAGGATTTCCTCGAGGAAAACTTTCTCTTCGATCGCGCTCGCGTTCTTCTGGATGTCGTTCTTGAGGGAGTTGTTCTCGCGCTTGGCGGCGTCGAGCGCGGTCTGGAGCGAATTGGCGCGGCCCGAGAACTCGCGGTTCTCGTTTTCCAGCCGGGCGAGGGTGGTCTCGAGAGCTTTGTTCAGCTCCGAAAGGGTGCCCCGGCCGCTGAAGCTCCAAGCGAAAAGACCCGCAAAAAGGAGAGCGACCGCGGCGGCTCCACCCGCGGCCAGGAGCGAGCGGCGACGGAGTTCCCTGCGTTCGAGAGCGTGTTTCTGGACGAGGTCGTTCAAATGGCGGCTTTTTTCGGACAGCGCGTCGTTTTGGCCCTGGAGGGCCTCTACTTTCTGGAGCAGATTTTCGGGGGAGAAAATGCTCGTCATGAAAGCCATGCTAACACAAAGGTCCCGGACAGGCAAACGGGGCCCGTCTGCTATAATCGGGCCCATGAACCGGACCTTTTGGAAAACGCCTCTCTCGGATCGCGCCGTCGCCCTGATCGTTTGGACGCTTTACCTCGCCGCGGCCGGCTCCCTCCTCGCCCATCACGAAATCTGGCGCGACGAGGCGCGGGCGCTCGGCGTAATCCAGGAGAGCCGGACGCCGGGTGACGTCGTGCGGGGACTCAAGAACGAAGGCCACCCACTTCTTTGGCACTTTATCCTTTTCGCCGGCTGGAAGATTTTTCACTCGCCGCTGGTCCTTCCGCTATCGAACCTCGCGATCGCGTCCGCCGCTGCCTATTACTTCCTCCGCCGGGCGCCTTTTTCGTGGCCCGTCCGGATCGCTTTCGTATTCGGCTATTTTCCGCTCGTCGAGTACGGGATCATCGCGCGCAATTATTCGATGGGGCTCCTGGCTCTTTGTCTCTCGGCCGACGCGTGGCGGCAGCGCTTCACGCGTCCGGCTCTCTACGGCGCCGCGCTTTTTTTTCTCGCGAACACGCACGCCAACTGCCTCATCTTCGCGATCGCGCTCGTGAGTGCATGGGCGTTCGAAGGCACCTTCTCCAAAGAAGGCCGCTCGGCGAGCCGTCCGTACGCGGTGCTCGGAGGACTCGCGCTCGCCGGATGCGGCATCGCACTCTCCGTTCTTCAGATCCTGCCCGACCGCACGACCGACATGACGACCATCTACAAAATATCCCTATGGGGCGTGATTCCAGGTCTTCTCGACGGCCTCGTCATCGGCGGGTACGCGTTCCGCCACGCCTTCGGTTTCGAGAGCGCGTACGTCTCGGTGATGCTCGTTTGGCTCGGCTACCTCGTTTTTTGGAAGCGGCCGGGCCTTTTCGTTGCCTATCTTCTCGGCGTCATGGGGATGACGGCTTTTTTCCTTTTGATTTACGCGGGCTACCTGCGGCACCAGGGGTTCCTCGTGATGTACCTGGTCGCGCTCCTCTGGATGGACCGGACGGACCGGGAAGCTTGCGCCGCGGAGCCGCGCGAGTACGCCGGTTTCAAAAACGCTTATCTCCACGTGATCCTCGCGCTCCAGATCACGATGACGGGCGCCGCGGCCGTGGGAACCGTAAGGGACGAGTTTTCTTCGAGCAAAAAACTGGCCGAATTCGTGCGCGGGCGGCCGGCGCTCGAGGGGGCGGTCCTTCTCTCGGAGCCCGATTTCTACGGAGAGCCGATGAGTTATTATCTTCCGGAAAGCCCCCTCTATCTGGTGCGCGAAAAGCGGTTCGGGCGGAAGGTCAATTTCACGAACCGGAACGGGCGGCACCTTTCGCTCCGGCGCCTCCTCGCCGAAGGAAACCGTCTCCGGCACCGGACGGGCCGCCCGGTCATTTTTCTGATCGGCCACTCTTTGTTTCCCGAGGGTCCGTACGAACGGCCGTACGCCCGCGGAACGCGGTTCTATTACTCCAAGCGTTCGCTCGCGCTTTTTCTCAAGCGCGCGCCGCTCGCGGCGTCCATGAAGCACGCCGCGTGGGAAAATTTCGACGTGTACGTGCTGGGGGGCGCCGTTTCTTGACTCGACCCGGCGCGCGGATTATAGTGGGTCCATGCCCGGATTCGGAGAAATCCTCCTTGTTCTTCTCATCGTGGTCCTCGTCTTCGGCGCCACGCGCATCCCGGAGATCGCCCGTTCCCTGGGGAAGGGCGTCCACGCGTTCAAGAAAGCTTCTAAAGAAAACCGCGACGACGAAGCGCCGCGACCGTAACCCGGAACGAGCGTCCGTTTGACCAAAAACCCGTACCTCTCGTTCTTCGAGCACCTCGAAGAGCTTAGAAAACGCCTTCTCATCTCGCTCGCCGCGGTGGGCGTCGCGTCCGTCGGCGGCTACCTCGCATCCGGTCCCGCAGTCGAATTCCTCACGGCTCCGCTGCGCTCCGAAGCGGGCGCGGTCTATTTCTTCTCTCCCCAAGGCGCTTTTACGGTGAAGCTGAAGGCCTCGCTTCTTCTGGGCGCGCTCGCAGCATCGCCGGTCGTCCTTCATCAGTTCTGGTCGTTCGTTTCGCCGGCGCTCTACCCGCGCGAGCGCCGCGCGGTCGTGCCGCTGGCGGCGGTCACGAGCGCCCTCTTCGTGACGGGCGCGGTGTTCGCGTATCTCGTGGTCCTCCCGGCCGCCATGAAATTCCTCTTGGGCATGCAGACCGGATCACTCAAGCCCATGATCTCAGTCGAAGAGTACCTGTCGTTCGTGACGATGCTGGTCCTTTCCTTCGGCGTCGCTTTCAATCTGCCGGTGTTTGTCCTTGCGCTCGTCGGGGCGGGGATCACCGACGCGGCGGGGCTCAACCGTTTTCAGCGGCACGCGATCGTCGCCATCTTCATCGCGGCCGCGGTGCTCACGCCCGGGCCCGATATCGCGAGCCAATTGCTCCTGGCGCTGCCGCTTCTGGTTCTCTTCGAGATCAGCGTTCTCATCGCAGTTTTCATCGGCCGCCGTGCGCACTCGGCCCGGGGGGGCGTCCGGTGAGAGGCGTTCTTCTTCTCTCGGGAGCCGCCGCTTTTGTCGCGCTGGGCGTCTATCTTGCGTGGGCGATCCCCAAGTACACGCGCATGATCTCCAACATCTTCTTAAGCCTCGTTTATTCGCCCCCCGTCGAGACGACGCCCGCCGGCGAAGGGGAGCGTCTGACAATCCTCGACTCCTCCGAGAAGGAGATCGAGATCCTCGTCATTCAGAAGAAGTCTCCCCGCAAGGTCGCGATCTTCTGCCACGAATCGGGTTCGAGCAAGGAATCGTGGGAAAAGTACGCGTATTTTCTGCCCGATCTCGGCTATGCCGTCGTGAGCGCGGACTTGAAACCCGCCACATCCGCCGGCGACGGAAAGAACGCGCTTATCCAGTGGCCGACGCAGGCGGACGTCGAGCGCCTCGTCACCGTGATCCGCTGGTCCAAACGCGCGTTCCGGCCGGGCGTCTCGATCGTGCTCTTCGGCGTGTCGAACGGCGCGGACATCGCGTTCGCGGCCTCGTTCCGCGACGACGCGGTGAAGGCGGTCGTCGCCGACGGCTTGTTCTCGATGAAGGAGATCTTCCGGGATTACATCCGCCGCTGGGCTCCCGTTCTCGTTCGTCCCAACTTCTTCGGGGAGAAATTTCCCGAGTGGATCGTCAAAAGCTTCACCGAGCTCGGATTCCGCTACAGCGAGAAGCAGGCGAAGTGCCGTTTCGTGGATGTCGAGAAGCTCCTGGCGCGGAAGCACGTGCCACTTCTCATGATCCACGGCGCGAAAGACGACGTCATTCCCGACGGCCATCGCCGTTTCCTCGGCCGGCTCGCGCGCGAACGCGCGGTTCGGAAAGTCGTCGTCGAAGAGGCGGGCCACAACCAGGGCGTCGTGACCGCGCGGGCCTTTTACGAAGCGGCCGTCCGCGAATTCCTGGAGAGCGCGTCGTGAAGCGCGTACTCGCGCTCGCCGCGGCTCTCGCGTTTTTTTCGGCACCGGCGCCCGCCGCCGTCGAGCCGTGGGAGACCGACCTCGCGCCGCGGGTGAAGGCGTTCGAAGCCGCCGCCCCCGACGACGCCTCGCGCGCTCTCGGGGCGGCGCTTTCGACGGCGCTCGAGCGTTACGCGGCCGTCGACGACTACCGGTCGCTTTTCAAGAAGCGAGAGAAGAACAAGGAAGGCGCGATGGGCCAGACCGAGGAGATTTTCCTCAAGTTCGTGAAGCCGTTCAAGATTTTACTCGGCTGGCAGAACACGGATAAGAAGGGGCTGCAGGTCCTCTACGAGCGCGGGAAGCACGACGACAAGCTCGGCATCCACAAACCCGGTCTGCTCTTCGGTCTGGGGCCCCAGGTCGTCTTCCTGCCGCAGGACAGCCCGCACGTCCGCGAAGGAAGCGCCTCGTTCGACATCGAGGATGCGGGTATCGGCACTTTTCTGAGGGAATTCACGCTCGCGGTCCTCGCGGGGCACGCGGAAGGAAAGCTCAGGGTGGAGCGCGCGAGCGCGGAAGGTAGCTTCGACGTTTCGTTTCCGGGCAGCGTCGAGAACGACGTTTATTTCGCGGAAAAGGTCCTCGTGCGATTCGATCCCGTGACAGGCCTGCCGGTCTTCATAGAGCTTTACGACTGGCAGAAAAAGCCGGTGGGCACGTACGAATACACGGAGCTCGCGCTGAACCTAGGGGACATGGACCCGGTGTTCGAGAAGGTTCTCCACCGGAAGCTGAAACGCATCTGGACCCACGCCCGGGGTTGAAATCGCCGGGATCGTCGGGCATACTCCTTAACAAGATTAATCAAGTCTTGCTAAGGAGATCTAAAATTAAGTACTTTCTTGCCCTCTATCTTGCCCTCGTCGGAGCCTCTTTCTATCAGGGAGTGGTCGACCAGGCCTTCGTCACCTTAAACCAGGCCATTCTCGCCTTCTAGGCGTGCACGTCGCCCCTCCAGGGCGAGCCCTTTCCCTTCCAGATACGGTCCAGGCATTCGCACAGGATCCAAACCATCACGAGCGACCCCAAAGGATGTAGCACCGCGTAAAAAGGATTCGTCTTCACCATCGTGTTTCCGACGGCGCGGAGCGCCACGATGAGTCCGCACGCGGCGGCGGCCAGCGGCAGCGCAAGGCCTTCCGGCCGCGCGACCAGTGCCCAAGCGAGTGCCACGAAGGGGCCGATCGAGAATGCGAGAAAGAGGAAAATCTTATGGAGGATCGCCGCCGCGTTCTTCTTGAAGAGGTAGGTGAGGATGCGCGTCCAGCCCCGGCGGATTTCCGCGAGCGACGAATACATCCGCGTGCGGTAGAGTTTCGTTCCGTTCAGGAAGCGCACCCGGAAACCCTTCTCGCGCACCTTTACGGCAAACTCGACGTCCTCGACGACCGCGTTCTTCACCGCTTCGCTTCCGCCCGCCGCGTCGTAGACCGATTTCTTCACGAGGATGAACTGGCCGTTGGCGAGCGTGACGCCGCTCGAGTCGTCGTTCACCTTGAAGGGATCGAACCAGACGGCGAGGCTCGTCACCGCGAGCGGCTGGACGGTCTTCTCCCAGAACGAGCGCGATTCGGCCTCGGGGGCGAGCGTGAGGAGATCGACGCCGCCTTCGAGTGCGGTCGCGACCGCGGTCGAGAGGCTCTTCGGGGAATGGAAGGTGTCCGCGTCGGTAAATAGGAGCCAGTCGCCGGTGGCGGCCCTCGAGCCCACGTGCATCGCGTGGTTCTTGCCGGTCCAGCCGGGAGGCAGCTTCTCGACACGCACCGCGCGCATCGTGACCGGGGCGCGCCGTTTTTCCTCCTCGAGGATCGCGGGCGTCGCGTCGGCGGAGCGGTCATCCACGACGATCACCTCGTAATCCGGGTACTCCTGTGCGAACAAGCTTTCCAGGCAGCGGCGGATGTTCTTTTCTTCGTCCCGCGCGGGAACGATCACGGTGACTTTGGGGGAAGCGGGCGCGGCCGCGCGGGGTTCGAGAGGCGAGTTCGCTTTCCGGATGCGCGCGACGAGAAAAACGCGCGCGGTCCAGACCGCGAGGACGACGCCGAGGTAGACCGGGACGAGCGCGCTAGGAGAGGGAATAACCGCCATCGGCGACGATCGTCTGCCCGAAGATCCAATCGGATGAGGGACCGAGCAGAAACGAGACGATGCCGGCGATGTCCTCGGGTGTCCCGACGCGTCCGCCGGGCGTGCGCGCAAGGAATTCGCGCTTCATCTTTTCGAAATCGGGGAAGCTCTTGAGCGAATCCGTCGCGACGAGCCCGCCGGAGACCGCGTTCACGCCGATCTTGTAGGGGGAAAGCTCGACCGCGAGGTACCGCACGAGATTTTCCAGGGCGGCCTTGGAGATGCCGATCGCGCCGTAATTGGGAGTGTAACGCGTCGAGCCGAGAGACGAGATCGTCAGAAGCTTTCCGCCCTTTTCCCTCATGAGCGGAAGCGCGCCTTGGGCGAGCAAAAGGAACGCCTTCGCGTTCACGTCGAGCGAGATGTCCCAGTCCTTCACGCGGAGCTGGTGGACCGGTTTGAACACGCCGAGCGCGGCGTTGTGGACGACCGCGTCGAGCCGCGACGCCACGCGTCCGGTCTCCACGAAAAGCTCCTTCACCGCGTCGGGGTCGCCGACGTTCGCGCGCACGAGCGTGACCTTGGCACCTCGTTTTTCGGCTTCGCGCTTCACGTCCTCGGCGGCCTCGTCGTCGCGGAGGTAATTCAGGATGAGGTGCGTGCCGGCGGCGGCCTCGCGCAGGGCGATCGCGCGGCCGATGCCGCGGGAACCGCCGGTCAAGAGAAGGAATCGCTCAGGGGTCATGAGCGTTATTCTAGCGAAAAAGATTGGAGAATTCTAATACTCGTTTAATCCTTCTTTAATTCGCTTTTCGTTAGAATAACGGTCATTCATCAACCTCCGGAGCCCACACGCCATGCGCCGCAACGACAAGGAACGTTTTAAGAAGATCCTGCAGGACAAGAAAGCCGAGCTCCGAGATCGTTTCGAGGAAACCGACGCGGCCCTTAAAGCCAGTTCCGGTGGCCTGTCCGACCACCGTCTGCACATGGCCGACATGGCCACCGACTCGAACGACAAGGAATTCGTGACGGCCATCGCCGAAAACGAAGAGCTTCTGTTCAACCGGGTGGACCTGGCCCTCGCGAAAATCGAAGACGGCACTTACGGAATCTGCGATAATTGCGGGATTGTGATCGCCGAAGCCCGCCTCGAAGCGGTGCCTTACGCGGCGTTCTGCATCCAGTGCCAGGAAACCGAAGAGAAAGAAGCGCGCCGCCCCCAACCCCGCCGGGAAGACGGACGCGCGTTCGCGGAACTCGAAACCCCGGTGGACTAAAGACTAAAGCGGTTGAAATGAAAAAAGCGCTTTTCGTGCTCGCGTTCGCGGCGGTCGCAACCGCCGGCTGCGCGACGCGTTATCACGTGACGACGAGCGGCTATCTCGACGCCGCGAAGCCCGCGGGAATTCCCGCGGGCGCGTCGTTTTCCCTCGTACCAAACAACGACGTCCCGAACCCGCTTTTCGACGACGAGGTGCGGGCGAAGATCGAGCGCGCCCTTGCCGCGAGGGGACACCGCATCGAGCCCGCTTTTTCCGCGGATTTTCTCGTGCGCTACCGCACCGACAACACCGGAAACCGGATCCTCACGACGCGCCCCGAGCGCATGTACGGGCCGTCGGTGGTCCAGCGCGTGTACGTCTCGGGCTCGAACCAGGCGTACAACGTCGTGACCCAAACGGACGCGATCTACAACGTCCCCGAGACGCTCACCGTATACACCTCCCGCCTTTTTCTCGAGGTGGTGCCTCGCGGCGCCGCAGAGGGGACCCGTCCGGTCTGGGTGGGGGACAGCATCACCGAGAGCGCCAACCCAGATTTGCGCGAAGTGATCGATTACCTGATCGCCGCTACGTTCAAATACTTCGGCCAAAACACCGGCCGGAACAAGGAAGTCACGCTCGGCCCCAAGGACCCTTCCCTCGTCCCGCTTCAAGGTCCCCCGCCTCCGCCTAAAAACTAAAAAAGCGCCGGCCCTACTCCGTGGTACAATTTCGCCCATGGAAACAGCTGGAAAAGAATCCAAACGCAAGGACACGGACAAGCAGATCCGCCGGGCCGACCGCCGGATCGCCCTTCTGCACCTCATGGCCGCCGCCATCGTGGGGCTTGCGTTCTTTCCGATGGTTGGTCTTTTCTACCTCGTTTGGCAGGGGCTGGCCGGGCACGCGGCCTGGATCAAACTTCTGGCACTCTCCTTCTCGATCGGGATCGGTTACTTCCTATTCGGCACCACCCTCATCGTTCTCTGCGTCCTCGTGAAGAATCTTTTCCGTTTCAAGGTCGTCCCCGGCTTCCACACGATGTATTCCGAAGAGGCCGTCAGCTGGGTGAGCTACAACTCGCTCATCGTCATCGCCAACAGCGCCTTCCTCGACGTGCTTCGGATCTCGCCGTTTCAGACGCTTTTCTACCGTCTCATGGGGGCGAAGATCGGAAACGACGTGAAAGTGAACACCGGGGGCCTGGCGGATCTCATGCTGTTGGAAATCGGCGACGGGTCGCTGATCGGCGGGGGCGTGGCCCTCATCGGACACGCGTTCGAACGCGGATTCCTCCGTCTCGACCCGGTGAAACTCGGTAAGAACGTGTCGATCGGCCTGGGTTCCGTGATTCTGCCCGGGTGCGAGATCGGGGACGGAGCGTCGATCGGCCCGATGAGCTTTCTGCCTCGGGGCACCAAAATCCCTCCCAAGGGGGTCTGGGGCGGCAACCCGGTCAAAGACCTCCGGGCCGAACGTCGAGCCTCCTTGAATACGGGGTCCCCTGGCGACGTTGAGCCGTGACATTTCGCCCAGGTTCATGATATAGTGGGCGGCCAAGAGGTTTTTTTGAGCGAATTTCAATTCCTGGACGGCGTTTCCGAGTGGCGGAAAGGCGAAAGCCTGACCGCCCGCTTCCGCCTGACCGGAAAAGAGGAGTTCCTGAAGGATCATTTCGAGGGATTCCCCGTGATGCCGGGCGTTCTGATGCTCGAGTCGCTGAAACAGGCGGCTTCGCTGCTTTTGTCCGCGTCAGGGGAATTTGACCGCCCGATCTGGCGCCTGGTGGCGGTCCACGACGCGCGTTTCGGGCAGTTCGTGAAGCCCGGCAATCATTTGAAGGTGACGGTCCGCAAAGCGCGCACGAACGGCCAGGCCGAGGTCGTCGATGGCCGGCTGGATCTTCTGGCCGACGACGGGTCGCCGAGAGCACGCGCTCTCCTGGCGCAGATCGAGCTCGTGCCCGCGTCGTCGACTCCGACCGACCGCGACAGAGCCCGCGCGGCGTTCGCGCGATACGGAGTTTCGTCTTCGTGAGCGTTCCCCGGCTGGAAGGCAAAGTCGCGCTGGTGACGGGCGGTTCGCGCGGAATCGGAGCCGCGATCGTCCGCCGTTTCCAAGAAGACGGCGCCAAAGTTTATTTCACGTACCGTTCGGGTTCGGAGGCGGCGGAGAAGCTCGCGATCCTCCTCGAGATTCCGAAGGACCGCGCGATCTCCTGCGACGTCCGCAAGAAGGACGAAGTGGACGCGGCGGTGGAATTCGTTCTTGGCAAGGAATCGCGAATCGACGTCCTCGTGAACAACGCGGGCGTGATCCGCGACGGTCTCTTCCTCACCATGGAAGACGAGGACTGGACCGAAGTGATCGATACGAATCTCGGCGGCGCCTACCGTTTCTGCAAGGCGGCCGTCCGACCGATGATGATGCAGCGGGCCGGCCGCATCGTGAACGTCTCGTCGATCGTCGGGGAGCTCGGAGGTTTCGGCCAGGCCAACTACGCGGCCTCGAAAGGCGCGCTCAACGCGCTCACGAAATCGTTGGCCTCGGAATTCGCGTCGCGGGGCATCACGGTCAACGCGATCGCCCCGGGCATGGTCAACACGGACATGTCGGGCGCCGTGCGCGCCGCGTTCGGAGACAAGATAAAGGAAAAGATCCCGCTCGGTTCGTTCGCGGAGCCCGGCGAGATCGCCTCGGCGGCCGCGTTTTTGGCTTCCGACGAAGCCCGGTACATCACCGGACAGATCATCACCATCGACGGCGGCATCAGCCTTCTGAGCCGTCGCTAACTAGGAGCCTCGCTTTTATGCCCGACCGGACCGCGATTGAAAAGTCCGTCAAATCCGTCATTTCCCAGGCGTTGAAAGCCGACGAGCAGAAAATCGCGCTGAACTCGTCGCTTATCCGCGACCTCGGCGCCGAATCCATCGACTTTCTCGACATCGTGTTCCGTCTCGAGAAGGAATTCAAGATCAAGATTCCCAAGGGCGAGCTTTTCCCAGAAAAAATGCTCACCGACTCCCGCTTCGTCCAGGACGGGAAGGTGACACCGGCCGGCATCCAAGAGCTGAAGCTGCGCATGCCGGGCGCGCCGTGGGAGGAGTTCTCCAAGAATCCGCAGGTCTCGAACCTCGGCGACCTCTTCACCGTCGGGATGATCGTTGATTACCTCGCCGAAAAACTCTCCGCCGCGAAATCCTAACGTTTCCCGCCGCTCCGTCCCGTCCGTCGGCGTCGATCTCGTAGAAACAGCCAAGGCACGCGCATTTTACCGGCGCCACCACCGCCGTCTCGCCACGCTTTTGAGCGCGGCGGAGCTCGAATACCTGCGCGCCGGACGCGCGGGTACGGCGGCGCGTTTGGCGGAGATCTTCGCGGCGAAGGAAGCCGTCTTCAAGGCGCGCGGCGCGCGGCGGAACGCCGCCGGATTCGCGGACGTGCGTCTTTCGGTGCGCGAAGGCCGGTTGGCGGCCCGCGGAACGCAGCTCGAGGTCGAACGTTCGCGCGATTACGTCGTGGTCCGATGCGCTGGGAGTTGATCGACCGTTTCGAGACGCTCCGGCGAGGAGTGAGCTCGACCGCCGTGAAGGAATTCACCGGAAATGAGGATTTTTTCGCGGACCATTTCCCCGGGCGTCCGGTCGTTCCGGAGCCGCTTTTCATCGAGATGATCGCGCAGGCCGGCGGCGTGCTTTTCGGGCTCGGTATCGATTTTAAAAAAGAAGTGATCCTCGCCAAGGTCTCGAACGCACGTTTCTCGGCCGAAGTCGCGCCGCCTTGCTCGTTCATGATCGAGGCGAAGATTGAGGAAGCCAACGAAGACGGCGCGCTCGTGTCGGGGGTCGTGCGGTTGAAAGGCGAAAAGGTCGCGGAAGCGGAAATCCTGCTCGCGGCCGTTCCCGAGCTCGATGGAGGGCTTAAGAAGATCGTGTTCAACGACCGTTTCATGAAACATTACGACGTGCTCGCCATCGCGAGGGCCACCGAGGCCGCCGCCCGATGAAGCGCCGCGTCGCGATCACGGGCCTCGGCGCGGTCACAGCCGCCGGCGAAGGGCACGCCGCGCTCTGGAAGGCGGCGCTCGAAGGGCGTTCGCTCGCCGGACCCCTGCCGATCGAAGCGGACGGCTGGAACCCCATTGGCGCCGCAGTACCGGACTTCGAGCCGGAGAAGTTCGTCACCCAGCGGAAATCGCTCAAAGTCATGGCGCGCGACATCCAGCTGGCGGTCGCCGCGGCGAGCCTCGCGGCTGACGACTCGGGGGTGCGGACAGCGTCCATCCCGCGCGAGCGCTTCGGCGTGATCGTGGGCGCGGGCGTCCTGAACCACGAACTCGATGAGCTCGCGTACAGCGTTCTTCAGTCCCTCGGTGACGACGGACGCCTGGATCTCAAAAAATTCGGCACGGAGGGCCTGCCGGCGCTCTTTCCGCTCTGGCTCCTCAAGTACCTTCCGAATATGCCGGCCTGCCACGTCTCGATCCTTCTCGATCTCCAAGGCCCCAACAACACCATCACGACCGGCGCCTCGTCCGGCCTCCAGGCCGTGTGCGAGGCCGCGCGCATGATCCAGCGCGGCTCGGCCGACGCGATGCTGGCCGGCGGCGCGGAGTCGAAGCTGAATCCGCTGGGCCTTTCCCATTACGAGATTTTGGGCGTCCTGGCGCGCTCGTCGGACGCCTACCGGCCTTTCGACGCGCGCTCCGGGGGCCTCGTCGTCGGCGAAGGCGCGGGTTTCCTTGTTTTGGAAGAGTTCGAACACGCGAAGGCGAGAGGCGCCACCGTGTACGCCGAGATCACCGGGTGCGGCGTCGCGCCTTCGGGCTTTCCCGGCCGCGCGATGCGTCTTGCGATCCGCGAATCGGGCGTGAAGGCGGCGGATTTCGACTACCTGCAGGCGTCCGGTATCGGGATCGCTGAAGAGGACCGTCGTGAAGCCGAAGCCATCGAGGCCACCCTCGGCGAAAGCCGCGACCTCTGCGTGGCGGTCTCGAAGAACGTGACGGGCTTCACCGGCTTCTCGGCCGGCGCGCTCGACCTCATCATTTCCTCGCTCGCGCTCAAGAACCAGGAAATTCCCCCCGTTCCTGGCGGCGCCCCGACCGGCTGCCGTTACGGTTTCAAACTTTCCGAGACGTCCGTCAAAAAGAAGATCCGTCACGCGCTCACGAACGCGCACGGCATGAACGGACAGTGCGTGTCGGTCGCCACGCGCGCCGCGGAGGACGCCCGGTGAACCGCCGTCGCGTCGTGATCACGGGCATGGGAGCGGTCACGCCGCTCGGTAACGACGTCGCCACAACCTGGCGGCGCCTTTTGGCCGGCGAATCCGGCGTCGGGCCGATCACGCTTTTCGACGCGTCCACTTTTCCCACGCGCATCGCGGGCGAGGTGAAGGGCCTCGACGCCTCGCGTTGGAACACGAACGGCCGATCCGGTATCGGCCGGCACAGCCTCTTTGCGCTCGCCGCCGCGGACGAAGCCGTCAAAGACGCGAAGCTTCCCAAATTCGCCGAGCCCGAACGGTTCGGCCTCTATTTCGGCGCCGGCGACGGCGGGTTCGACTTTGCCGAGTACGCGGCGGTCCTCTCGGCGTCGGTGAACGGGGACTCGAGCGTAAAGCCGGAGCTTTACCGGAAAAAGAGTCTGGAATCGATCAGCCGCTCGGAAGTCCTTGAACAGGAGCCCGCGCAGGTCGTGAATCATCTCGCGCACGCGTTCGGCGTCGGCGGCTTCGTTTCGAACACGCTCACCGCGTGCGCGGCGTCGAGCCAGGCGATCGGTGAAGCGGCCGAGCTCATCCGTGGCGGGCATGCCGACGTCATGCTCTCCGGCGGATCCCATTCGATGATTCATCCGCTCGGCGTGGCGGGTTTCAATCTTCTCACCGCACTCTCGACGCGCAACGACGAGCCGCTCCGCGCCTCGCGGCCATTCGACAAGGAACGCGACGGGTTCGTCCTATCGGAAGGCGCCGGCGTCGTGGTCTTGGAGGAACTCGAACACGCGAAGGCGCGCGGCGCGAAGATCTACGCCGAGCTCGCGGGTTACGGCACTTCGGCCGACGCGTTTCGGCTCACGGACCCTCATCCCGAGGGCCGCGGCGCGATCCAAGCGATTCGCTTGGCGCTCGCCGACGCCGAGCTCGCCCCGGAGCGCATCGGTTACGTGAACGCGCACGGCACCTCCACGCAGCTCAACGACCAGATCGAGACGGCGGCCGTGAAAAAAGTGTTCGGTGACGCCGCGCGGAAGACTCCAGTGAGCTCGATCAAGTCGATGCTTGGCCACATGATCGCCGCCGCCGGCGCCGTCGAGGTCATCGCGTGCATCCAGACGATCCGCGAGGGCGTGATCCCGCCCACCCTGAACTACGAAAATCCCGATCCGGCCTGCGACCTCGATTACGTGCCCAACCGCGCCCGCGAAGCGCGGGTGGACGCGGTGCTCTCCAACTCTTTCGGCTTCGGCGGGCAGAATGTGGCGCTCGTCGTGCGGCGGTACGAATGAAGAAGCTCGCTTTTTTCCTCGATTTCGATGGCACGATCGCGACGGCGGACGTCGTCGACGCGGTGCTCGAGCGTTTCGGCGCTCCCCAATGGCGCGCCGTCGAAAAAGACTGGGCGGACGGCAAGATCGGCTCGCGCGAATGCCTTTCGCGCCAGGTCGCGCTCGTGCGCGCCGATCAAGCGGCGGTCGAGGCCCTGATCGACACGATCGGGATCGACCCGGGATTCGAAAGCTTCCTCCTGGCGGCTCGGAAACAGCGCGTACCCGTCGCGATCGTCTCAGACGGCTTCGATCTCTTCATCCGCCGGATCCTGGACCGCGCGGTGAGAGACCGCTCGCTCCTTTCGGACGTGCCGGTCTTCTCGAATAAGCTCGTGTGGAACGAAGGACGCCTCGAAGCGTCGTTCGCTTCCACGGGATGCGGGCACGGGTGCGCCAACTGCAAGCCCGCGGTGATCGCGGAGCGGCGCGGCGCGGACGGTTTCGCGGCGTTCGTCGGCGACGGGCTCTCCGACCGATTCGCCGCCCGTTCCGCCGAACTCGTCTTCGCGAAAGCGAAACTTCTCGACCACTGCAAGAAGAACCAGATCCGCTGCCGCCCGTACGAAGGTTTCGCGGAAATCGAAGCTTGGCTCGAAACGTACGCGAAAAGCCGTTTCGCGATCGAATTTTTACACCAGAACTCCTAAAGAGGACACGATGACACCGCAATCCGCCGCCCCGAACGCCCCCCGACTTACCGAGAAGGAACTGCTCGAGAAGGAAAAGAAATACTGCTCGTGGGGCGACACCGTGCATTACCTCGAACCTCCGAAATTCTTCGAGCGCTGCGAAGGGTCGAATCTTTACGACCGCGAAGGCGTCGAATTCCTCGATCTCCAGATGTGGTATTCCGCCGCGAGTTTTGGCTACAAGAACGAACGGCTGGGAAACGCCTTGAAGGCCCAGGTCGACAAGCTGCCCCAGCTCGCGTGCCAGTACCTGCACTCGGAGAAGGTTGAGCTCGCCGAGAAGATTGGCAAATCGATGGAACGCCTCTTCGGCGAGGAAGGCCGCGTGCACTTTAACGTCGGTGGCGCGCAGGCCGTCGAGGATTCGCTCAAATTGGTCCGCCAACACACGAAAAAGAACCTGCAGTTTGCGTTCATGGGCGGCTACCACGGCCGCACGCTGGGTGCTTCGGCGATCACCTCGAGCTACCGCTACCGCAGGCGCTTCGGTCACTTCGGCGACCGCGCGCATTTCGTGCCGTTCCCGTACTGCTACCGCTGCCCGTACGACAAAAAGCCGGACGACTGCGGCATGCACTGCGTGAAGCAGTTCGAGAAGCTCTTCGAGACCGAGTACAACGGCGTCCTGGACGTGAAGACCAACGAATCGGAGTACGGCGCGTTTTACGTCGAATCGATCCAAGGCACGGGCGGTTACGTGATCCCGCCGAAGGACTACTTTAAGGAACTGAAGAAGGTGCTCGACCGCCATAAGATCCTCCTCGTCGACGACGAGATCCAGATGGGTTTCCATCGCGCGGGAAAGCTCTGGGGTCTCGCGAACTTCGGCGTGACGCCGGATATCCTCGTCTTCGGTAAGGCGCTCACGAACGGGCTCAACCCGCTCTCGGGCATCTGGGCGAAGGAGAAGCTCATCAATCCGACCGTGTTCCCGGCAGGTTCGACGCATTCCACATTCTCGTCGAACACGCTGGGCACCGCGCTCGGCCTCGAGGTCATGAAGATCTGCGAGGAGACGGATTTCGAGACGATGGTGTTCGAAAAGGGGAAGAAGTTCCTCGATCGCTTGAAGTCGCTTCAGAAAAAATACCCGAAGGTCATCGGCGACACGGACGGCCTGGGACTCGCTCTCCGCATGGAGATCGTCGGCGCCGACGGGTACACGCCCGACCGCGAACTCTGCGACCGCATCTTCGCCGAGGGCATGAAGGGCGATCTCGACCTCGGAGGCGGCAAGAAGGGCGGCATGGTGCTCGACGTCGGCGGCTACTACAAGAACGTGTTCACGATCGCGCCGAACTTCTTCATCACGGAGAAGGAAATGGACCTCGCCGTCGATCTTTTCGACCAGCTCATCCGTCGCACGACGAAGGACAGGGCCAGGTAAAGGAAGCCGGATGAACCTGATCGGCCTCATCAACGCTCTTCCCTTCGGAGAGCCGGCCGAGAAGGGGTATTTCCTCTACACGCACGTGCCCGAAGCGTCACTCGCGGGGATCGAGGCGGGGAACTTCCGGAAGTCGGTCGAATTCGCGGCCGCGCATTCGGCGTTCTACCGCCGGAAGTTCGCCGAGCACGGCATCCGCGCTTCGGAAGTGCGTCGCCCGGAGGACCTCGGCGACTTTTTCACCACTCCTGAGGATATCCGCGCGAACCCCCACGAATTCGTGTGCCTCCGCCCCGACACCGCGTACGAAACCACCGGCACCACCTCGAAGAAATCCAAGCGCGTCTATTTCAACCGCGACGAAGTCCGCGAGGCGGGCTGGGCCGGCGGCGTCGGTCTCTGGGGCTTGGGTCTCCGGAAGGAAGATCGCGTCGCGAGCGCGTTCGATTACTCGTTCTGGGTTTCCGGACCCGTGCTCGCGGCGTCATGCGCGACGCTCGGGTGCTTCCACGTGGAGGCCGGGCGTCTCGACCCTGAAGATTTCTACGATCGCCTGAAGGACTACGGGATCACCGCGATCGTCGGCGACCCGTCCTGGATCGTGCGGCTTTCCGAAGTGGCCGAGAAGCGCGGGCCCTGGCCGATGAAGCTCTTCATCGGCGGCGGCGAGAACCTGACCGAAGCCGCGCGCGCGTACGTCGAAAAAGTCTGGAAGGCCGATTTCATCCTCTCCTACGGCCAGACCGAGGCGTTCGGCGCGATCGGGATGGAGTCGCGCGCTAAGGACGGCTATCACCTGAATTCCTTCCACAATCTCTTCGAGATCGTCGACCGGGACGCGGACGGCTGGGGCGAACTCGTCTACACCACGCTCAACCGCCGCGTGATGCCGCTTATCCGCTACAAGTCGGGCGATGTGACGCGCTTTCTCGAGGGCCGCTCGAAGAGCGGGCTTCCCGGCAAGCGGATCGACAAATTGAAGGGCCGGATCGACGAGTGGACACCGACCGCGATGGGGAACATCGCGCCGTGGATGTTCGAGACGCTTTTTTCGGGCTTCCAGGGAATCGTCGCGGACTGGCAGATCGAGGTCACAAAAGAGGAAAGCGGCGTGAAGGACCGCGTGACGTTCCACTTGGAACACGCCGGCGACGCCGCCGCGCTTCGCGCGCAGTTTTTGGACGCGTTCGGCCGCGAATTCCCCGAGCAGACCCGCCAGGGGAAGATGGGTCTCTTCTCGATGGACGTCGCCGTGCACGCCCCCGGGTCCTTGCGCACCGGCCGAAAACTGAAGCGCATCGTCGACAAGAGAAAATTCGGCGGGTGAGGACGTTTCTCCAAATTAGAATTTTCTAATCTTGAATTAACCGGGCTTTAATGCGGTTTGCGGTATCCTTTCTGCATGATCCCGAACCCCGTTTCTCCAACGGAGGCTGTATCGGAAGGGCGCGCGAAGAGGGTGGGCATTCGGTCCCGCATTTTCCGCAACCTTCGCAGGGTCTCTCCTTTCCTCATCCTCGGCATTGTCGCCAAAACCTTTATTTTTCTGCCGGGCCTCGTCGTGGCTTTCGTCTCTAGCTTCGCCCGCATGCGCGCTTGGAGCAAACCCGGCAAGTGCCTCGCGTTTATCCAGGCGCACCCGGCGTTCAAGGACGTGGACCGGCGCTACGTCCAAGTGCGGGCGCTCGCCGGCGGCGTCTCGAACGCGAACCAGATCTGGACCTGCCGGAAGCGCAGCGGCGAAGAGGTGAAGTATTTCGCGAAGATTTTTCTGCCGGTGGGGAGCTACTGGGCGAAGCATCTGTCGAAAGTCTGCCCGTTTCCCGTCGTGAAAGAAGGAAGCCAGCACGAACGGTTCCTGGCCGACGTCGGCGCGCGTGCCCGGCTCGCTGAGCGCGACGTGGCGGTTCCGCGTCTCATCGCCTACGACGAGAAAGAGATGATGTTCGTCACGGAATTCCTGGAAGGGGACAACGTCGACGAGGTGATGAAGCAAGCGGCTAAGCGCGGCGCGCTCGCTCCCGAGGACGAGGAAGTGATCACACTCTGCGGCCGGGAGCTTGCGCGCGTGCACAATGCAGGGTATTCGCTCATCGACAGCCAGCCCGTCAACTGCATCTGGGTGAAGGAGCGCGGGAGGGTTTACTTCGCCGATCTCGAATACGCGACGCGGCGGGAGGACCACCGGGAGTGGGACGCGGGATTTTTCCTGTGTTTTCTCACGATCCGCTTCGAGGAATGCCTTCGTCCGGGCGTCGCTTCCCTTTTCCTCGAGGCCTACCGCGTCGAGCGGCCGCTCGAGACCGAGCGCGTCGAGCTTCAAAGCCACCGACTCGACGCGTACTTGCCGATCCTCGAAACGATTCTCGACATCCGCCAGTACACTCCCGAAGAACTCGCCGCCGAAATCACGCGGTAAGCTCGGTTTCCCCTGGCTAGACAGCCGTCCCGTCCGGGACGGTTTTTTTGTCCCTGAAAAATCCCCAAGCCGTGAGGCCGACCGCCAGGTACACGATCTCGCGCATGCGCCGCACGACCGCGAAGGCGAGTGAGAACGGCGCCGTCATGCCGAAATGGGAGAAGATGAAGACGATCCCGCTTTCCTGGGCGCCGATCGACGCGGGGATGAAGAAGGTCATGATGCGCAGGACCTGGAAGAGCGCTTCGAAGAGCCACGCTTCGAGGAAATTCGTGGGCCGTCCGAGCGCGTTCAGAATCGCCCAGGTTTCGACCGCGCCCGCCGTCCACGCCAGAAAGTTGAATCCAATCGACGCCACGAACCGCCGGGGATCGTCCGTGTAGTACGCGCGGATCGTGCGGTCGAGCTCCTCGTAACGCGCGCGCGTTTCTTCCGAGGCTTTCCTGCGGAAACGGCCGACGACCGCGTGGATCGAGCGGAAGAAGCCGGCGAACATGCCCCACACCATGACGGTCGTCACGACCGTGAGCACCGCGAGGAACCCGGCGGCGCTCGTCATGAGAACCCGCGGGAGCGGGATCGTCCGGAAGGTGAGGAACATCGCGAGCGTGACGAAGAAGGAAAGCGAGACGAAGTAGCTTGAATGGACGATGAGAACGGACGCGTAGGTCACCGATTGCCGCACGCCGTGGCGGCGCCAAAGGATTTCCGCTTTCACCGGCTCGCCGCCGAGCGACGCGGCCCACGGCACGACGGCGTTCAGGGTTTCGCCGATGACGCGCACCCAAAAGACGTCCCGGAAAGGCACGCTCGCGGGCAAGAGGACGGGGAAAGAGTGGATCCAGCCCCACGTGTTGAAGAAATAGACGAACGCGAAGACGGATAGAAGCGCACCGAAGCGCCAACCGAGGCGCTGCAGGTTCTCGGCGATCGCGGCCGTGCCGACGGAATTCACCGTCCAGACGAGGATCCAGACGCCCACGCCGAGAAGAAGGAGCTTTAAATATTTCAACGGGAAACGAAAGCCCAGAACGCGAGCGCCGCGAGGATCCGGTAAACTCCGAACGCGGCGAACGTGTGGTTTTGAACGAACTTCAGGAAAAGCTTGATGGCGAGGATCGCCACGACGAAAGACGTGACGCAGCCGACGGCGAGGAGCTTGAGCTCGCCCCCGCCGAAGCTCGGGGCTGTCTTTAGGAGATCGTACGCGGTCGCCGCGGCCATCGTCGGAACGGCGAGGAGAAATGAGAACTCCACGATCGTGCGGCGCTTAAGGCCCAGCGCCAAGCCCCCGATCACGGTGGCGCCCGAACGAGAAACACCCGGAATCATCGCCAACGCCTGGAAAACGCCGAGAAGGACGCAGCGCGAGAAGGGAATCGCGGCGACGTCGTCCAGGTGATCGTCCTTTTCCTTGTGGAAACGTTCGAAAACGATGAGGACGATGCCTCCCACGACGAGCGCCCAAAGCACCACGGTTTCGCTAGAGAGGAGATATTTCTTCACGATCTTGTAGAGCCCGAAGCCCAGGATCGCCGTGGGCACGAACGCCGCGGCCACACGGGCCATCACGCGAGGGTCGACGAGAAGCCGGCGCCAATAAAGCGCCACGACCGACAGGATCGCGCCGAACTGGATCGCGATCTCGAAGGTCTTCAGGAATTCGGTCTGTTCGAGCCCAAGGAGGCGCGACGCGAGGATCAGGTGTCCCGTCGAGGAGATCGGGAGGAATTCGGTGAGGCCCTCGACCACGCCCAGAATGGCGGCTTGAAGGATGTCCATGGCGCGAATTATAGCACATTGCGCGCAGCCGCTTTTGCATAAAGTCCCCGCCTGCGGTACAATCGACTCGAAAAAGGGGAACCTTCTTTATGTGCGGTATTTTCGGCTACACGGGCGGGCGCGATGCGCAGGCGCTCGTCATCCAAGGACTCAAGCGCCTCGAATACCGCGGCTACGACTCTTCCGGGGTCGCGGTCCAGAACGGTTTCGACCGCATCCATATCCGGAAGACCCAAGGGAAGATCAAGAAGCTCGAGGAACTCCTCGCCAAGCACCCCTTGAAAGGCAAAACCGCGATCGGCCACACCCGCTGGGCCACGCACGGCGTCCCGAACGAAGAGAACGCCCACCCCCATCTCGACAACGAAAGCCAGATCGCCGTGGTCCACAACGGCATCATCGAAAATTTCGGAGACCTGAAGAAAACGCTCGAGGGCGAAGGCGCGCGCTTCCAGTCCCAGACCGACACCGAAGTCATCGTCCACTTGGTCGCCAAGTACTACAAAGGCAATCTCGAGAACGCAGTGCGCCGTGCCCTCAAAGACTTGAAAGGCACCTACGCGATCGCGGTCATCTCCTCCAAGGAGCCCGGCAAGATCGTCGCCGCGAAGATGGACAGCCCGCTCGTCCTGGGCCTCGCCAAAAACGGTAATTTCCTGGCCAGCGACGTTTCGGCGCTCCTCGACCACACCGACGACGTGATCTTCGTCGAGAACGGCGAGATGCTGATCCTCACCGAGAACACCTACCGGATCTCCGACCGCGCCGACAAGCCCGTGAACCGAAAGCCCGTTAAGATCGCCTGGGACCGTGAGCAGGCGCAGAAGGGCGGCCACCCGCATTTCATGTTGAAGGAAATCTTCGAGCAGCCGGCCATTCTGACCGCGATCCTCAAGGAGCGCGTGATCGGCGGAAAAATCCGCTTCGACGAGCTGAAGATCCCCGCCGCGCGCCTGGCGCGGGCCAAGCGGATCGTGATCATCGCCTGCGGCACGTCTTACCACGCGGGGCTCGTCGCCAAATACGCGTTCGAGGAGCTCGCGCGCATCCCGGTTTCCGTCGACACCTCCTCTGAGTTCCGCTACCGCGACCCGCTCGTCGGTCCCGACACGCTCGTCATCGCGATCTCGCAAAGCGGCGAAACCGCCGACACGCTCGCGGGCGTCCGCGAGGGCAAATCGAAGAAGGCCTGCACGATGACCGTCTGCAACGTGCTCGCCTCGTCGCTCGCGCGCGAAGCGCACGGCGTGATCTATACGCATGCGGGGTCCGAGATCGCGGTCGCCTCGACGAAGGCCTACACCGCGCAGATGGCGATCCTATATCTCCTGGCGATCCAGCTCGGCGTGCTCCGGAAGAAGCTTGCGCCCAAGCGCGTCCAGCAGCTCTTGAAGGAGTTCCTGCACCTTCCTCTCCTCATGCAACGCGTGCTCGACGACTACAAAAAAGACCAGAAGGAATGGGCGCAGAACGCGCGCGATTTCAACCGCCGCTACCACGACCAGCTCGAGCGCTATTTTTCGACCGATCCCGAAAAGCGCAAGAGGAGCCCGAGCGGCTTCTTCCTGTACCTCGGTCGCAACATCAATTACCCGAACGCGCTCGAGGGCGCGCTTAAATTGAAGGAAATCTCCTACATCCCCGCCGAGGGTTATCCCGCCGGCGAGATGAAGCACGGGCCGATCGCGCTCATCGACGAGAACCCGTGGGTGATCTGCATCGCGCCGCAGTCGGCTACGTACGACAAGATGCTTTCCAACATCCAGGAGATCCGCGCTCGCGGCGGCTGCATCGTTCCGATCGTCACCGAAGGCGACACGGAGATCCCCAAGCTTTCGCCGATGTACGTGATGGAGATCCCGAAGGTGTCCGAGCTTTTTTCTCCGTTCCTGACCGTCGTGCCGCTCCAACTTCTGGCGTACTGCGTGGCACGCGAGTTCGGCGAGGACATCGATCAGCCGAGGAACCTCGCCAAGTCCGTCACGGTCGAGTGAGATGACGGCCCCCGCGGGCGTTTTGTACGTGGTCGCGACGCCGATCGGGAATCTCGGCGATCTCTCGGCGCGGGCGATCGAGACGTTCAAGGCCTGCGACCTCGTGGCGTGCGAGGACACTCGGCACACGGGACAGCTCCTGACGCACTGCGGCGTCCGGAAGCCGATGGTGAGCTACCACGACCATTCGGAGCGGCAGAAGGCGCCCCAGCTCGTCGAAAAATTGAAGGAGGGCGCGAAGATCGCCCTCGTTTCGGACGCCGGAACCCCCGGCATCGCGGATCCCGGCTATCGGCTCGTGAAAGCGGCGGCCGAGGCGGGTATCCGGATCGAAGCCGTGGCGGGGCCGTCCGCGGTGATCGCGGCGCTCAGCGTCTCGGGTTTGGCGACCGACAAATTCGCGTTCGAGGGTTTCGCTCCAGTGAAGTCGGGCCAAAAGCGCGCGCGGATCGAGGCTTGGAAGAACGAGACGCGCACGATCGTGTTCTACGAGTCGCCGCACCGCATCCAAAAGACGCTCGCGGCGATGCGCGAGGTCCTGGGAGACGCGCACGTGGTTGTCTGCCGGGAACTCACTAAAAAATTTGAGGAGGTCGTGCGCGGCCGTCTTTCCGAGATCGAACCGCGGTGGGCGGGGAAAAAAGCGCTCGGCGAGTTCGTGGTCCTCTTCGACCCCCGCGCGGTCCGGGGCGAAGCGGAAGCGGCCGAATCGGCGGGGGAAGATGAAGGAGATTAAGTTTCGCGCCTGGCACCTGAAAGACGGGCGCATGTACTTCCGCGCGTACCAGAAATGGCTCCACATCCTCCTTTGCGAGGATGACCGCGGCGCGAACGGCGGCCGGGGAAAGCCGGCCAAGCGCGCCTTTTACGGCGACTGCGTGCTTCTCGAGAGCACCGGCCTCTTCGACAAGAACAACGTCGAGGTCTTTGAAGGCGACGTCGTGGTCGTGCGCCACGACGGTCGTGAGATCCGGACGGCGGTGGGAGAAGTACCCGACACCTTCGGACGCAGTGCGGTCCACCCGCTCGAGGCGGTGCTCGCCGAGAACGGCATTCCGGCGTCCGCGCGCGTCGAGATCGAAGTGCTCGGAAACGAATACGAATCCCCGGAAATCCTGAAAGGGGCGACCCGATGAACTGGAACTGGCGCAACGTCGTCCTTCTCGTCTTTTCGATCGTGATGCTTGCGTGGTATCTGAAAAACGTCTGAAAAGGAAACCATGACCCTTCGCTTCGCCCCATTCGTCCTCGCCGCACTCCTGGCCCCCGCCGCCGTCTTCGCGGCGGGTGATTCCACTTCGTTCAAGGTGACGGTGGAGAAGGTTTATCTCAAGAACTCCACGGGGGACTGGATACTGGCCGGGGAGCCGAAATCGACCGTCGACCTCGCGGTCGAAGGGCCGGTGTTCTCGATGCAGAACGACGGCCGCGTACCGCCCGGCGAATATCTGAACGCGAAGGTCGTCCTCTCCGAGACGGTCCGGTTCTCCGGCACCGACGGCGAGAACAAAACGAAAGCGGGCGGGAAGCTCCGCTTGGGCGGCACGGCCTCGAAGGCGTCCGACATGGGCGCACTCAGCGTCTCCCGGTTCGAGCAGGCGTCGCCGACGTGGACGAAAGAAACCGAAGGGGAGATGGAACAGACGATCGATCTCGATTTCGAGGACCGCGACGCCGTGATGGAAATCTACGGCCGCCGCAATCTCCGAAAAGTATTGAAGGTCACGCCGAAATCCACGATCCAAGTTCTATTGGGAATCGAGATCAAGCGCCGGATCAACTTCGCTTGGCCCAACTTTTTCACCGGCATCCCGTCCACCGAGGCAATGTACTGGCTGCCTCCCAGGGAAGTGGGCGAGCTGACGCTCAAGATCGACGCCTCGAGCGCGATCCTCACTTCGGAGGACGTCGAATGGGCGTTCTGACGAGGCGCGTGTCCGTGGCGGCCGCGGTGCTGGCCACCTTTGCGACGGTGGCGGCATGGGCCGAGGACGTGATCGTGGAGGGGGCCGGGATTCAGAACGGCGTATCGGTCGGCGCTTCGATCGCCCAGGTGGAGAAGGCCTGGGGCAAGGCCGACCGCGTAATGGCCGGACCCAAGTACAGTTTCTACGAATACCGCTCGCGGGGGACCAGCGTCGCCTGCGGACCCGACGGCAAAGTGGCCGGCGCGCAGTTCTTTGTCTCCCCCCTTCCCGCCGGAACGGACGGCAAGGCCATGACCCCGTTCGTCGGACGCACCGTGCGCGGCGTGCGTCTGGCCGCGGGCACGACGCTCGAGGAAGTGTACGCCTCCTACGGCCGCCCGGGTGAAGTCGTGGCGCCCGAAGCGCCGCGCGTCGAGCCGCTCATGAAAGGCCGCCGCCCGTTCGCGATCGACGACGGCCGGGGGCATGTCACTGCCGTGTATCCCGATATACGCACCGCGTTCGTCGCCTCCGAAGGGACGCTCCGGAGCGTGTCTGTCGGCGATTTCTTCCGCGACTGACACACCAAAAGATGGACCGTCGCGTTTCCAACGTTTGGCGGTTCGTCAAACGCGCCTCGGTCTGGCTCTGTGTCGTCCTCGCGGCCGCCTACCTCTACAACGGCTTCGAGCTCTGGAAAAATCAGGCAAAATACATTTACCATCCCGAGAAGGCCTGGACCGCGACGCCCGATTCGAGCGGTTTGGAGTACGAGGACGTCACCTTCCGCACCGCCGACGGACTGATTCTTTCGGGCTGGTACGTGCCCGCCCCGAATCCTCGGGGAACGATTCTTTTCTGCCACGGCAACGCGCGGAATATTTCGGCAGACATCTCCGTGCTCGCGATGTTCCGGCAGCTCGGGTTCTCGAGCTTCGCGTTCGACTACCGCGGCTACGGCAAGAGCGACGGCGCGCCCGACGAGAAGGGCACGTACCTGGACGCCGCTGCGGCGTGGGATCATCTTTTGAGCGAGCGCGGGGTCCCGAAGGAAGACCTCCTCGTGTGGGGCCGCTCGCTAGGCTCGGCGATCGCGGCGGATCTCGCTGTGGCCAAGAAACCCGCGGCGCTCGTGATCGAGGCGTCCTTCAGCTCCCTCCCCGACATCGCGGCCGATCTCTACCCGCACTTCCCGGTGCGCTGGCTCGTCCGCTACAAGTACGACGTCGCCGCGCGCCTGCCCCGCCTGGAATGCCCGGTCCTCATCGTCCACAGCCGCGAAGACGAACTCGTCCCGTTCCGCCACGCCGAACGGCTCTTCCGCGCCGCGCGCGAACCCAAAGAGCTCCTCGAGATCGCGGGCCCGCACCGTGGCCTGCCGTACCAAGAGGTCTACGTAAAGGGAATCGAGCGTTTCCTGGACCGGCTGCGGGGCGCGCGTCGATGAGACGTTCGTTCCTCACGGTGCTTCTTCTTTTTTCCTGCGTTCCCGCATCCGCCGCTTACGACTACCGACCGTGGGAGGAGCTCTCCGACATCGATGTGAGCCCCCAGGGACGTGCGGCGCTCAAATCGCCGGGCGAGTGGAAACACGCCGAAAGCGAGCACTTCATCTATCATTACGTGGACCCGAAACTCGTCGACACGGTGCTCGCGCACTCCGAGACCTACTACGGTTGGATCAAAGAGGCGTTCGGCGTGGAGAAGGACGCTTGGAAGGAAAAAGTGCACGTGTTCGTGTTCCACGACGAGGCCGAGTGGAAGGCGTTCGTCGCGCGCGTCCACGGCGGCGGCCCGCATCCTTACGCGTTCACGAGCGGGTGGGAACTTTTCATCTACCGCGACCCTTTCTGGCTCGCACCGCAGAAGACCCTCGCCCACGAGCTCACGCACGTGATCGCGTTCCGCTTTTTGGGCGGCCCGATCCCTCTCTTCCTGAACGAAGGCCTCGCGGAATTCATCGGATGGCGCGCGGCGGCGCAGAAGACCGACGGTAATCAGTACGCGCTGCGCGCGATGCAGTGGATCCCTGAGGAAAAATACGTTCCGGTCGCTCGTCTGGCCGAGGCGCGCGATTACCCGGAGGACGTCGAGACGTTCTACCGCGAGAGCGAACTCTTCGTGCGCTTCCTGGCGGATCAGGATCCCGCCCTTTTTCACCGCTTCCTCAAGGACCTCTCGAACGGCGCGCCGTTTCCAGAGACGCTTCGGCAGCATTATCGCGCAGAGCTGCCGGCGGTCGAAGAGCTTTTCCGCGTTTACGCGACGACCGGCAAACGCATTAAAAATTAATAATCTTCTCCTAATCCGCCGCTAATCCCCGGTGCGGTATCCTTGAAGTGAGGAGAGCTCGCCGGTTACGTGGACGAAAAAGAAAAAAGGAGCAATTCGAAAATGAAAAGAATCCCGCTTACGCTCGCGGTCGTCGCGATTTTGTCATGCCCGCTTACCGCCCTTGAAGCGGCAACCTTTCACAGCCCCCAAGCGAAGTTCAAGATAATCTACCCCGACGCGTGGACGGCCAAAGAGGGAGAGGCCGGCTCCGTGGTGACTCTCCAAGCCGGCTCTAAGGCCGACGGCTACGCCGAAAGCGTGAACGCGATGGTCCAAAGCCTCGCGGGGAAGGGCATGGATTTGGACGCTTACACGCGTTTCTCGATGGACCAGTTGAAGCAGATGGTGATGGATCTTCAGGTTGAGCGGGAAGGGAACCGCTTCCTCGGTGGTTATCCAGGTAAAGAGATACAATATTCGGGAAAATCGAAGGAAGGCGAACGCAGCCGCTTCTATCAGGCCTGGACCGTCAAGGGAGACCAGGTGTATCTCCTCACCTTCAGCGCCCGCGAAGGGGAATTCGACCGTCTCTTCCCCGAGGCCAAAAAGACCATCGATTCGTTCGAATTTATCTGAGCGCTTGACGGCCCTCCTTCCTAGGGGTATACTTTCAGCAAAATAAGTACGTTCACCGCCTTTTAATCGCGCCCTGAGAGGCCCGAAAAGGAACCCGGAATGACCTACGACTTTTTGCACCCGCTTGCCTCGACAAGCGGGTTCTTTTTTTGGACCTCCCTTTGAGCCGCCTCGTCCTCGACGCTCCTTCGCTCGAGCGTTCGATCACCCGCATGGCGCACGAAATCCTCGAAAAAAATAAAGGCGCCGCCGGCCTCGTGCTCGTCGGCATCCAGACGCGCGGCGTCACGCTCGCCGGCCGGCTGGCCAAGTCGATCGAATCCATCGCGAGCGCGAAGGTTCCCGTGGGCGTGCTCGACATCAATTTGTACCGCGACGACCTGACGCGCGTGGCCGAACAGCCGGTGATCCACAAGACCGAGATCAGCGTGGATCTCGAAGGCAAGATCGTGGTCTTGGTCGACGACGTGCTCTATACGGGCCGAACGATCCGCTCCGCCCTCGACGCGCTGGTCGATTTCGGCCGGCCGAAACGCATCAAACTCGCCGTCCTCATCGACCGTGGGCACCGCGAGCTTCCGATCCGCGCGGACTTCATCGGGAAGAACATCCCGACGAGCGACGACGAAATCGTGCACGTGCATTTCCTCGAGAACGACCAAAAGGACGAAGTCGTCGTCGCGCAGAAAGCGGCGAAATCGTGAACGCGCCCGCGGGCGAAACCCACTGGACGCGGAAGGACCTCCTCTCTATTGAGGAACTCTCGCGCGAGGAAATCGAGCTCCTCCTTCAGACCGCCGAGTCGTTCAAAGAAGTCTCCGCGCGCGAAGTGAAAAAAGTGCCCGCGCTCCGCGGTAAAACCATCGCGAATCTTTTTTTCGAGCCCTCGACGCGCACGCGCACCTCGTTCGAGGTAGCGGCCAAGCGCCTCTCGGCCGACATCATCAACTTCTCCTCGTCCGGGTCGAGCACGTCGAAGGGCGAATCGCTTTCGGATACCGCCAAGAACATCGAGGCCATGAACGTCGACACGATCGTGATGCGCCACTCCTCCTCCGGCGCGGCCGAATACCTCGCGCGGCAGGTGAAGGCGGGCGTCGTCAATGCCGGTGACGGCATCCACGAACACCCCACTCAAGGGCTCCTCGACATCTTCACCATGAAGGAACGCAAGAAGAAGATCGAAGGCCTCCGCGTGTGCCTGGTCGGTGACATCCTGCACTCGCGCGTCGCGCGCTCGAATATCTGGGGGCTCAAGAAGTTGGGCGCGAAGGTCACGGTCTGCGGCCCGCCCACGCTGATCCCGAGCTCCATCGAGCGCCTCGGCGTGGAAGTGAGCTACGATTTGGACCGCGTGATCGGCGAGCAGGACGTGCTCAACATCCTTCGCATCCAGCTTGAGCGGCAGAAAGGCGCGTTCTTCCCGTCGATCCGCGAGTATGCGGCCGAATATGGCATTTCGAACGAACGCATCAAAAAAGCGCGGCCCGACGTGATCGTGATGCATCCCGGGCCGATCAACCGCGGCGTGGAGCTTTCCTCTGAAGTGGCGGACGGCCCGCAGTCGGTGATTCTGGACCAGGTCACGAACGGCGTCGCGGTGCGTATGGCGGTTCTTTTCCACACGACGATGGCGGAGCGATGAAAACTCTCATTAAGAACGGCCACCTGGTCGACCCGAAGAACAAGATCGACGAACCGATGGACCTGCTCCTGGAAAACGGGAAGGTCGCGAAGGTGGGCAAGAAGCTGGCCGAGAAAACCGACCGCGAAATCGACGCGCAGGGGAAGATCGTCTGCCCGGGCCTCATCGACATGCACGTGCACTTCCGCCAGCCCGGCTACGAATACAAAGAAACGATCGAGACCGGCATGCGCGCCGCCGTGAAAGGCGGTTTTACCGGCGTTTGCCCGATGGCGAACACGAATCCCGTCGCCGACAGCCGCTCCGACATGGAATTCATGACCGGCGAGGCGCGGAGGCTGAAATTGATCCACGTGTGGCCCGTCGGCGCGGTGACGCTCAAGCACGAGGGGAAAGAGCTCACCGAATTCGGCGAGCTGAAAAAAGGCGGCGCGATCGCGCTTTCCGACGACGGCCGCCCGATCACCGACTCCAATATCATGCGCCGCGCGCTCGAGTACGCGAAGAAGTTCGACCTGCCTATTCTCGTGCACTGCCAGGACGAGGGGCTTTTCTGCGGGGGGTGCATGAACGAGGGTTTCGTCTCGACGAAGCTCGGGCTTCTTGGAATTCCGTCCGAATCCGAATCCGTCGAGGTCGCACGCGACATCCAGCTCGCGGACCTGACCGGCGGGCGGCTCCACTTCTGCCATATCTCGAGCCGCCGCTCGCTCGAGATTATCCGGGCCGCGAAGCAGGGCGGTTCGCGGGTCACGGTGGAGACGTGCCCGCATTATTTTCATTTAACTGACGAGGCGGTCCTGCACTATAATACCTACGCGAAAATGAATCCGCCGCTGCGTACGCAGGCGGACGTCGAGGCGGTCAAGCGCGCGCTCGCCGACGGCACGATCGACGTGATCGCGACCGATCACGCGCCGCATTCCGAGAACGAGAAGAACGCCGAGTTCGATCAGGCGCCGTTCGGGATCATCGGCCTCGAGACGTCGCTTTCCCTGACGCTGCGGCTCGTCGAGGAGAAGATCCTCACGATGACCGAGCTCGTACGGAAGATGTCGACCGCGCCGGCGGAAATCTTGAAGACCGGCCGCGGGCACTTGGCCGAGGGCGCGCCCGCCGACGTGACCGTTTTCGACCCGTCGCTCGCGTGGACCGTCGAAAAAGACAAGATCGAATCGAAATCCAAGAACACGCCGTTCATGGGCTGGAAGATGAAGGGCCGCGCGACCGACGTGTTCTGCGAAGGCCGGCAGGTTTTGAAGGCCGGCGAAATCTTAAAGGACGAATCATGAAGAAGGAAGCGATCCTCGCGCTCGAAGACGGAAGGGTCTTCCGCGGGTATGCGTTCGGCGCCGAGGGGGAGACCGCCGGAGAAGTCGTCTTCAACACGAGCATGATGGGCTACCAGGAGATCCTCACCGATCCCTCGTATAAGGGACAGGTCGTCTGCATGACCTACCCGCTCATCGGCAATTACGGCGTGAACGCCGAGGACGTCGAAAGCGCCCGCCCGTTCGTCGAGGGCTTCGTGGTGAAGGAAGCCAGCCGCATCCGCTCGAACTGGCGCGCGAACGAGGACCTCGGCTCTTATCTTAAGCGCTGGAACGTCGTCGGGATCGAAGGCGTGGACACCCGCGCGCTCACGAAGCACCTGCGCGAGCACGGCGCCAAGAAGGGCGTGATCTCCTCCGCGAACCTCGACGCCGCGAGCCTCGTCGCGAAGGCGAAGGCGTCCCCCGGCCTCGAGGGCCGCGACCTCATCAAGGAAGTCATGTGCAAGAAGGCCTACGACTTCAACTCCAAGGGCCGCTACCGCGTCGTCGCCGTCGACTCCGGCATCAAGACCAACATCCTGCGGAGCTTGGCCGAACGCGACTGCCACGTGACCGTCGTTCCGGCCACCGCGACCGCCGAGGAGATCCTCGCGTACAAGCCCGACGGCCTTTTCCTCTCAAACGGCCCCGGCGATCCTTCGGCGCTTCCCTACATCGTGAATACCGCCGAAAAGATCGTTAAAAGCGGGCTTCCGACGTTCGGTATCTGCCTCGGGCACCAGATCCTCGGCCAGGTGTTTGGAGGCAAGACCTTCAAGCTCAAGTTCGGACACCACGGCGGGAATCAGCCTGTGATCGACGTGAATTCCCGCGTCGTCGAGATCACCGCGCAGAACCACGGGTTCGCGGTGGATCCGAAGTCGTTCTCGGACAAGGATCTCGTCGAAACACACGTGAACCTGAACGACAAGACCTGTGCCGGTCTCGAGCACAAGAAACTCCCGGTTTTCTCCGTGCAGTACCACCCCGAGGCGGCTCCCGGCCCGCACGACGCCTCGCATCACTTCGACCGTTTCGTGAAGCTCATGGAAAAGAGCGGAAAATAAAATGCCCAAGCGCACCGACATCAAGAAGATCCTGATCATCGGCTCGGGTCCCATCGTCATCGGACAGGCCTGCGAGTTCGACTATTCCGGCACCCAGGCTTGCAAAGCGCTCCGGGAGGACGGCTACGAGGTCGTCCTCATCAATTCGAACCCAGCCACGATCATGACCGATCCGCAGACGGCCGACCGCACGTACATCGAGCCGATCACGGTGCCGTTCCTCGAAAAGGTCATCCAGATCGAACGGCCCGACGCGGTGCTCCCCACCCTCGGAGGCCAGACCGGCCTCAATATCGCGGTGAAGGCCGCCGAAGCGGGGATCTTCGAAAAATACGGCGTGAAGATGATCGGCGTTGATCTGGCGGCGATCAAAAAAGCCGAGGACCGCGAACTTTTCAAAAAGGCCATGATCAAGATCGGCCTCGACATGCCGATATCCGGGCTCGCGCACACGATGGAAGAGGCGCTTGCCGTCTTGGACGACGTAAAACTGCCGGTCGTCATCCGTCCGAGCTTCACGCTCGGCGGCACGGGCGGAGGCATCGCGACGACCATCGAAGAGTTCAAGCGCATCGCCGGCACGGGCCTCCAGCTTTCAATGAACAGCCAGATCCTCGTCGAGGAATCCATTGTGGGCTGGAAGGAGTTCGAGCTCGAGGTCATGCGCGACCGCCGCGACAACGTCGTCATTATCTGCTCGATCGAGAACTTCGATCCGATGGGCGTGCACACCGGCGACTCGATCACGGTTGCACCGGCCCAAACTCTGACAGACCGCGAATACCAGATCATGCGCGACGCCGCGATCAAGTGCATCCGAGAGATCGGCGTAGAGACCGGCGGCTCGAACATCCAGTTCGCGCTGAACCCGGCGAATGGCCGAATGATCGTGATCGAGATGAATCCGCGCGTCTCGCGCTCCTCGGCGCTCGCGTCGAAGGCCACCGGCTTCCCGATCGCAAAGATCGCGGCCAAGCTCGCCGTCGGTTACACGCTCGACGAGATCCCCAACGACATCACCCGGAAGACCCCCGCGTCGTTCGAGCCTTCGATCGATTACTGCGTGGTGAAGATCCCGCGCTTCGCGTTCGAGAAGTTCCCCGGCGCCGACACCACGCTCACGACCCAGATGAAATCGGTCGGCGAGGTCATGGCGATCGGCCGCACGTTCAAGGAAGCTTTCCAGAAAGGTCTGCGCGGCCTCGAAGTGAAGGCCGCCGGATTCGAATCGAAGAAAGCAACCGGCTCGGTCGAAGACCATCTCAAGCGCCCGAACGCCGAGCGCGTCTATTACCTGAAACGCGCGATCGAAGAGGGCATGACCCCCGAGCGCATTCACCAGCTGACCTTCATCGACCCTTGGTTCATCGACAACCTCTTCGAGATCGTCGAGTTCGAGAATGAGCTCAAGGCCGCCGCGGCGAAGGGATTCGACACGGCCCATTGGCGGCGCGCCAAGGAGCTCGGCTTCTCCGACCAGCAGCTCGCCGACATCCTGAAATCCACCGAGGAAGAAGTCCGGAAGATCCGAAAAGCCGCGGGCGTCGTTCCGTCGTACAAGCTCGTCGACACCTGCGCCGCCGAATTCGAGGCATTCACGCCGTACTACTATTCGACCTACGAGCAGGAAGACGAAGTCGCGGTGACGTCGAAGAAAAAGATCATGATCCTAGGCGGCGGTCCGAACCGCATCGGCCAGGGCATCGAGTTCGACTACTGCTGCTGCCACGCGGCGTTCGCGCTGAAGGAAATCGGCTACGAGACGATCATGGTCAACTGCAACCCCGAGACTGTCTCCACCGACTACGACACGTCCGATCGCCTCTACTTCGAGCCCGTCACGCTCGAGGACGTGCTCAACATCGTCGACAAGGAAAAGCCCGACGGCGTGATCGTCCAGTTCGGCGGCCAGACGCCGCTCAATCTCGCGCTCTCCCTCAAGAAGGCCGGCGTTCCGATCATCGGCACGAGCCCCGAGGCGATCGACCGCGCCGAAGACCGCAAAAAATTTGCGCAGGTCCTCACGAAGCTGGGTTTGAAACAGCCGCAGAACGGCACCGCCACCAATTTCCAGCAGGCCAAGATCGAAGCTTCCCACATCGGCTACCCGGTCCTCGTGCGCCCGTCGTACGTGCTGGGCGGCCGCGCGATGGAGATCGTCTACGACGAGGACCAGCTTAAGAATTACATGATGAAGCAGGCGGCCGAAGCCACGCCCGACCGCCCGATCTTGATCGACCAGTTCTTGGAAGGGGCGAAGGAAGTCGACGTCGACATGATCTCCGACGGCGAAACGTTCGTGGTGGGCGGCGTCATGGAGCATATCGAGCAGGCCGGCATCCATTCGGGGGACAGCGCCTGCTGCCTGCCGCCGCACTCCCTCGAACCCGCCGTGATCGAGGACATCAAGAAGCAGACCGCCGCGATGGCCAAAGAGCTCGGCGTGATCGGCCTCATGAACGTGCAGTTCGCCGTAAAGGGTGGAGAGGTTTACGTGCTCGAGGTGAATCCGCGCGCCTCGCGCACGGTGCCGTTCGTCTCGAAGGCGATCGGTGTGCCGCTTGCCAAGCTCGCCGCGAAAGTCATGGCCGGAAAAAAACTGAAGGACCTGGGGTTCACGAAGGAGATCGTCCCGCCGTTCAAGTCGGTGAAGGAGGTCGTCCTGCCGTTCGTGCGTTTCCGCGGCGTCGACATCATGCTCGGCCCCGAGATGAAATCGACGGGCGAGGTCATGGGAATCGACCGCGAGTTCGGCCCCGCTTTCGCAAAATCGCAGATCGCCGCGGGTTCCGCCCTGCCAGTGTCCGGCACGGTGTTCCTCTCAGTGAAGGACCGCGACAAGAAGCGCGCCGTCGCTCTCGGCCGCGATCTCGTGGAGATGGGATTCGAGATCGTCGCGACCGAGGGCACAGCGCGTGCGCTCGGCGAGGCGCGCATCCCGGTGAAACCGCTCAAAAAAATTCAGGAAGGCCACCCGAACGTGGTCGATCTCATCCAGAAACAGGGCCTCGCGCTCATCATCAACACGCCGAGCGGTTCGAAGCCCCGGCAGGACGAGATCGTGATTCGCTCCACTGCGGTCTCGCGCGGCGTGCCGTGCGTGACGACGCTCGAGGGAGCCGAAGCGTCGCTTGCGGCGATTCGCGCGATGCGCGGCAAGGAATTCGGAGTGTGCGCGCTCCAGGTCTATCACGAAGCGATTTTAGCGGGCGGCCGCCTCACGCCGCCGCCCGTTCCGGCGTGACGCGCGAATGTTCCGTGAAATCTGCCGCGTCCTCGAGAACGCCCCGGTCGCTCCGGGTCATTACGCGCTGACGCTCCGCTCGGGGCGCATCGCGCGTAACGCGCGCCCCGGTCAGTTCCTTCAGATCCTCTGCGCCGATTCGTCGGACCCGCTTCTCCCGCGTCCCTTCAGCTTCCTCGATGCCGAGCACGACCGCGTTTCTTTCCTGTACCACGTCGTGGGGAAGGGAACCCAGCTCCTTTCGCAGGTCCGTCCCGGGGAGGATCTCCGCGTCACCGGCCCGCTCGGCCACGGCTTCTCTTGCGGCACTCGGCGCGTCGTGGACCGCCGCTTCACGTCGTTCGCGCTGGTCGGCGGCGGCGTCGGCATCCCGCCGCTCCACCATTTGGCGAAGACTCTCGTCGCACCGGGTTCGGGCGTCCGGCCCGAGGCGGTGCACGTTTTCGTCGGCGCACGCGAACGGAGCCTTCTTCTCTGCGAGAAGGAATTCAAGCGACTCGAGGTAAAACTGCACGTGGCGACCGACGACGGCTCGAAAGGCCACAAGGGATACGTCACGGAGGTGCTGGACGAATTTCTTTCGAAGGCGCATCCCTTGCGCACGCGCGTGTACGCCTGCGGCCCGACGCCGATGCTCCGCGCGGCGAACGGCGTGTGCGCGCGCCGCGGGGTCGAATGCGAAGTGTCGGTCGAAGTGCCGATGGCCTGCGGGTTCGGCGCGTGCATCGGCTGCGCGATCAAAGTCAAAGACACGTCCGCGGGCGCCGCGCCCGACGCCTACCGCTACGCACTCGCCTGCCAGGAAGGGCCCGTCTTTAAAGGCGGGGATCTCGCATGGGAGTGAATCTCGAGACCCGCATCGGGAAACTGAAGCTGAAGAATCCCGTCCTCACGGCCTCCGGCACGTTCGGCCACGCAAAAGAATTCGAAAAATTCATTGATCTTTCGCGGCTCGGCGGAATCGTCACGAAGACGATCACGGTGAAACCGCGCCTCGGGAATCCGCCCCCGCGCATCGTCGAGACCCCCTCGGGGATGCTGAACGCCATCGGCCTTCAGAACCCGGGAGTCGATAAGTTTGTCGAAGAGAAACTGCCTTATTTCCGTAAGATCGGCGTTCCGGTCATCGTGAGCGCGATGGGCTACACCATCGAAGAGCTCGTCCACGTCGTGCGCACGGTCGAGAAAGCTGGCGGCATCGACGGCTTCGAGCTGAATCTTTCGTGCCCCAACGTTTCCTACGGCCAAAAGGGGAAGGACACGCAAGTGAAGATGTTCGCGCACGACGACGCGATGATCGAGGCCGCGGTGTCCGCGGTGCGGAAAGTCACGAAGCGGACGCTGCTCGCCAAGCTCGGCCCCGACGTCTCGGACATCGGGCGCATGGCGCAGGCCGCCGAGCGCGCAGGCGCCGACGGCGTGTCCCTCATCAATACTTTCGGAGCGATGGCGATCGACGTCCGGACGCGCCGCCCCGTACTTGGAAACAAGACCGGCGGCCTCTCGGGGCCGTGCATCCGGCCGATCGCCGTTCGTCTCACGTGGGAAGCCGCGCGCCGGGTGAAGATCCCCGTCGTCGGGATCGGTGGCATCGTGACCGCCAACGACGCGCTCGAATTTTTGATCGCGGGCGCCTCGGCGGTCCAGGTCGGCACCGCGAACTTCGGGAACCCGGCCGCTCCGATCGAAGTGCTCGAAGGCCTCGCCCGGTTCCTCGAGAGCGAAAAAATACCGCGTCTCACCGACCTTGTCGGAAGCTTGCGCGCATGAACGCCGCCGACCGCCTGATCGTCGCGCTCGACGCGCCCGACGCGGCTTCCGCCGAGAAGCTCGTGCGCGCGCTTTCGCCGGTCGTCCGGAATTTTAAGGTCGGCAAGGAGCTCTTCACGGCCTGCGGCCCGTCGGTCGTCGACGTCGTGCGCCGCTCCGGCGGCCGCGTGTTCCTCGACCTCAAGTTTCACGACATCCCGAACACGGTCGCGGGCGCTTGCGCCGCCGGTTCACGAATCCCCGGGGTGTTCATGCTGAACGTGCACGCGGCCGGCGGCCGTGCGATGCTCGAGGCCGCCGCGAAGGCCGTTCGCGAGAACGCGAAAGGGCCCGAGAAACCGCTCCTCATCGCGGTCACGGTGCTTACGAGTCTCTCGGCCGCCGATCTCAAGGAGACGGGCGTCGACCGTCCGCTCGAAGAGCACGTCGAGGCGCTTGCCGTACTCGCGAAGTCCGCGGGGCTCGACGGCGTGGTCGCCTCGCCGCGAGAGACCGCTCTCATCCGGAAAACGTGCGGCAAAAACTTCAAAATCGTGACGCCCGGAGTCCGCCCCGCCTGGGCGGCCACTGGCGACCAGAAGCGCGTGATGACGCCGGGCGAAGCCGTCGCCGCGGGCGCCGACTACCTCGTCGTCGGACGGCCGATCACGCACGACGCCGATCCGCTTGCCGCCGCGCGAAAAATCCTGGAGGAAATCGCCTGATGGCCCGAGCCACCGTCGAAAAGGAACTTCACTTCACGCTCAGGAACGAGACCGGGCTCCTCGGGCAGATCACGAAGACCCTCGACATGGCAGGTGTCTTCATCGTGCACCTGTCCTCTTACTTGGTGAAGAAAGAAGGTTACTTCCAGATCATCACGCGCGATAATAAGAAAGCGAAGGCCGCGCTCAAACACCTCGCCCCGGACGCCGTGGAACGCGACGTCCTGGTGGTCGAATTCGAGAACAAGGTCGGAACGCTCGCCCCGGTGGCGCGTCTTCTGGGCTCGAACGGCATCGAAGTCGAATACGTTTACGGCACCAGCGGAGACGGTTTCAAGATCGTCGGCGTGTTCGCCACCGCAGACAACAAACGCGCGGCCAAGATCATCAACGAAGACTCAGGTGCGTTAGGGACCGAAACCAGGAGAACCAAATGACCGAAGAACAGAATTTTTCCCAGCAGTTGACCCGCATTCAGGAACAAATGGGCTTTCTCGAGAAGAAGCTCGATAAGGTTCTCGAGAAGCTCGAGCAGGGCGGCGGCCGCCCTTCGTTCGACCGCCCGAAATTCGGCGGACCCAAGTTCGGCGACAAGCCCTACGGCGGCAAACCTTCTTACGGCGACAAGCCCTCGTACGGCGGGAAACCGTCTTACGGTGGGAAGCCTTCCTACGGCGGCAAACCCTCGTACGGTGGAAAACCTTCGTTCGGCGGCAAGCCTTCTTTCGGCGGCGGCAAGTTCGGAAAGCCGTTCGGTGGTCCGAATAAATTCGGCGGCCCCAAGCCTTACGGCGACCGCGGTCCGCGTCCCGAAGGCCAGGGCGGCGGCGAGGGACGTCCCCCGCGTCCCGGTTTCCGCAAGGGTCCGCCGCGCCAGGGTGAGCCGCGTGGCCAGCACGGCACGAGGACATGGCGCCCGCAGAGCCCCCGCTAGACAAAAGGTACTTCTTAAAGCTCAAAGATCTCGTCCGTCTCGAAGAGGCCGAGGAAAACGAGCAGATACGCACCGAGTTCCTCCATCTCTCGCCCCAGGAGCGCGAACAGCGCGGCAGAGCGCTCCTGGGTCTCGTGCTGAAAGAAAAACACTACTCTCCGGCCGAGCACGCGCTCGGCACTTTCGAACGCGTCGGCGCGAAGGAGCTCCCGCTCTTCTCTCTCGACACCGGAGACATCGTCACGCTCTTTCCCGAGGCGCGTCTTCCGATCGACGAATTTCCCTCGGGGACGGTGTACGAGAAAACTGCGACGTCGATCACCGTCGCGTACGGTCAGCCGCTGCCCGAATGGGCGGAAGAGGGCGCGTTCTTCCAGCTCCATAAGTCCGTGAACCGCGTCACGTACCGGCGGATGTTCGAGTCGCTCGACGCCGTGTTCGAGACCGAGAACACTCGTCTGGCCGCTTTCCGCGATCTCTCGCTCCGCCTCCGCAAACCCCGCATCGACCGCGTCGAACTCTCCGAAATCCAATGGTTCGACCAGGGCCTGAACGCGTCCCAGCGCGAGGCCGTGCGCACCGCGCTCTCGGCGAAGGACGTCGCGCTCGTCCACGGCCCGCCGGGCACTGGGAAAACCACCGCTCTGGTCGAACTCGTGCGTCAGGCCGCCGCGCGCGGCGAATCGACGTTCGTCACGGCACCTTCCAACACCGCGTGCGACAACGTACTCGAGCGCCTCGTGAAGAAGGGCTTGAACGCGCTCCGCCTCGGACACCCGGCCCGCATCACGCCCGAACTCCGCGAGCACACGCTCGACTTCAAGCTCGCGCTTCATCCCTCGGCGCGGCGCGCGGGGGAGCTCCAGACCGAGCTCTGGCGTCTTTTCCGGAAGGAAGACCGCTACCGCGACCGTCGCACGCCCGGCCGCGACGCCGAGCGTTCGCTCCGCGAAGAGATCGGCGCGTTGAAGGCCGAGATCCGCGAGCTCCGCGCCGAGACGTTCGTGCGCGTCATGCGCGAGGCTCAGGTTTTTGTCGGCACGCCGACGTCCGTCCAGGACCGCGCGATCCGCGAACGCGTCTTCGATCTCGTCGTGATCGACGAAGCTTCGCAGGCGACCGAACCGATGGCGTGGATCCCGCTCGCGCGCGCCGGGCGCGTCGTGATGGCCGGAGACCACTTCCAGCTCCCGCCTACCGTGCGGTCGAAGGAAGCCGAAGCCAAAGGCCTGGGCGTGACGCTCTTTGAACGCTATCACGCGATCCTCGGGCCCGAATCACGCGTCCTCCTCGACCGCCAGTACCGCATGAACGAGGTGATCATGGGTTTTTCCTCGCGGAGTTTTTACAAGAACTTGCTCGTCGCCGACGAGTCCGTGAAGACGCAGACGCTCGCGGGGCTGTCGGGCGTCCAAAAAGCGCCCGAGACCGAGGAGCCCCTCCTTTTTATCGACACCGCGGGCAAAGGTTTCGAAGAGAAGCTCGAAGAAGGAAGCGAGAGCCGCTACAATTTCGAAGAAGCGAGTCTCGTCCTCGCACAGCTTAAGCGCTTACTCGATCTCGGCGTGCCTCCGGCCGAGATCGCCGTGATCAGCCCTTACAGCGCGCAGGTGCGGCTCCTTTCCTCTAAATCGCCGGACCCGGCGGTGGAAATCGACTCGGTCGACGGCTTCCAGGGCCGCGAAAAGGAGCTCGTGATCGTCTCGCTCGTCCGCTCGAACATGGAAGGGGAGATGGGCTTCCTCGCCGACACGCGCCGCATGAACGTCGCAATGACCCGCGCACGCCGAAAGCTCGTCGTCGTGGGAGACAGCGCCACACTCTCTTCGATCCAGTTCTACCGGGATTTCATCACCTACGCGGAAGAGGCTGGCGCCTCGAAAAGCGCTTGGGAATTCGACGATTGACCGCCCTTATGCTAGAATGAAAAAATGATGAGCGAAAAAGACATTCTCTCCGTTTTTAAACAGGAGAAGGCGTTCCTCACCGGGCACTTCCTCCTTTCGAGCGGCCTGCACAGTCCGAATTACATGCAGTGCGCGCTCGTCCTTCAGAAGCCGCACGTCGCGGACAAGGTCTGCCGCGAGCTCGCCAAACAGCTGAAGGGTCTCCAGATCGACGCGGTGATCGGCCCCGCTTTGGGCGGTATGATCGTCTCGTACGAAATCGCGCGGGCGCTCGGCGTGCGCTCCCTCTTCGCCGAGCGTGTCGACGGCCGCTTCGCCCTGCGCCGCGGGTTCCAGCTGAAACGCGGAGAAAAGCTTCTCGTCGTCGAGGACGTCATCACGACCGGGAAATCGATCTATGAAGTCATCGATCTCGTCCAGGACATGGGCGCGAAAATCGCGGCCGTCGCCTCCATCGTCGACCGCTCCGACGGAGCCGCGGTATTCCAGCAGGACTTCTTCTCGCTTCTCAAGCTCAACATCAAGACCTACAAACCCGAGGAATGCCCGCTCTGCCGCGAGCGCAAGATCCCTCTCGTGAAACCCGGCAGCCGCGAACTGAAAGTGAGCTCATGAAGTTCCTCCTCCTTCTCCTGGCGCTCGCCTCCGCCACGACCGACGCGCGAAGCCAAACGCAGCAGAACGTCGATTACGATCAGGTCCGCCAGGATTACCGCACTTATCTGCGGGAGCTTAAGAAGCTGGGCGCCCAGTACAGGGAATTCACCGGGGAGATGTCCACGATCATGAAGGAAGAAGGCTTTCCGACGTGGGACGAGACCGCCGGTTCCCCGAAAGTCGCCGAACCCGGCTTCGTCGAAGGCGAAGGCTACTCCGTGAAAGACGAAGGCAAGGACATCGTCGTCTCGCTCGACGTTCCGGGACTTAAGAAAGATTCGATTCAGGTGAGCCTCCGCGAGCAGAAGATCTTGAGCGTCCATGGCGAACGTAAAAACGGTGGTGCGCTCGTCGAGCGCACGATCCAGCTGCCGGTGCCCGTCGAAACGAAGAATCCCAAAGCACGCTACGAGGACGGCGTTCTCGGCGTGACCCTCCGCAAAGCCCAAGCCGAAGAAGTCTCCATTCCGGTCCGGTAGCTTGCAAGCGGCGCGCGTACCGGGAATGGGTTTGACAGCCCGTAACACGCTTGTTACAATGGCGCGCGTGTGATGGACGGAAAGAAAGACGAGCTCTATTCGCGGCAGGTCAATCAGTTAGGCGTCGTCACGACCATCCCCGTCATCCTCCTCGCGGGCCCGGCCGTCGGCTGGTTCTTCGGTGGCTGGATCGATCGTAAGTTCCAGATATATCCGTGGTTTACGACAATTTTAATCTTGATGGGCTTCCTCGCCGCGGCGAGAGAGGTTTCCCGTCTTTTACGCACCATTTTAAAAGAAGACAAGTCCAAATCTTGAATCGCGCCGCTCTAGAATCGATGCTGAAACCGCTCGCGTGGATGGGTCTTTTTCTCACCTTTTCCGCGTCGGCCTATCTGTGGCTGTCGGGACGTCACTATGCCGCTTACGGCGCGTGGGTCGGAGCGATCTGGATGTTCCTGAACCTTTTCGTCCTTCTTCATTTGGTCCGGATGTCGCTTTCGGGGGCATCCCCCGATTCCCAAAAGCGGGTCTTCGCGCTCACCCTCGTCAAATTTCCGGTCCTTTATCTCGCTGGTTTCATGGTTTTACGCTACCGACTTTTCCCGGTGCGTGGCATCGTGATCGGCCTGACCGCAGTGATGGTCGCATTCACGTTCGCGTGGATGAAGGCGGTCTTCGCGCGCGAAGGAAGGACCGCATGAGCTGGCTCGTCGCCGTCGCGGAGGCCTCCGAAAAGATTCACGACGCCGGACACGGCGCCCAAGTCGCGGCTGAACACGGTCAGGCGGCGGCGCACGGCGGCGGAGAGACCTCGCTCCACGTCACGAACTTTGTTCAGCTCCTCGGGAATTCGGTCGGCGGCTCCACCGGCGACCTCATCCTGCGTTCCGAAAACGTGATCTTCACGGTTCTCGTCATCGGAATTCTCTCGTTTTTCTTCTGGGCAGGCACGCGCGCTCTCGGGTCGAAGGTGCCCGGCCGCATGCAGATCGCCTGCGAAGCGATCGTCGAAGGACTCTCGGGTTTCGTCTGTAGCATTCTCGGCCCTCAGGGCAAAAAATACGTGCCTTTTCTCGGCACGATGTTCCTCTACATTTGGTTCACGAACCTGATCGGCCTGGTGCCGCTCATGAAATCGAACACCGGCAATTCCGTGACGCTCCCGGGCCCGGTGCCGCTTCCGGTGCCAACGATGACCCTCGCGCTCGCTCTCATCGTGTTCGTTTACGTGCAGGCCGTGGGCATCAAGAACCAGGGGCTCGGCGGGTACTTGGACCACATGGCCGGCTCTCCGCGCGATGCGTTCGGCTGGGTGATGGCGCCGCTCATGTTCCCGATCCACGTCATCGGCGAATTCGCCAAGCCCTTCAGCCTCACGTTCCGTCTTTTTTGCAACATCATGGGCGGGCATATCCTAGTCGCCGTCTTCATCGGCATGGCCGTCGGCGCGAAGCTGATCCCGTTCCAGGCCCCTTTCCTCCTATTCGAGATCGCGACGAGCACGATCCAGGCGTTCGTGTTCACGCTTCTCAGCACCGTGTATCTCGCGATGATGCTCCCTCACCACGACCACGAGGAGCGCGGACACGACGACCACGGTGCGCGGCCGGAGGCGGGGCACGAAGAGCCTCATCACGGCCATGCAGTGCACGGCTGATTCAGAATAAGGAAGTTCCTCGCCGGCGCTGGGGCGCCGCCTCGGAACTAAATTCGCGCGGCGGATTTGACGATGACCGTCGGGGTCATCGTAAATCCGGCGCTCATTTAAACAGGAGGCAGTACAAAATGACGTACCAGACCGCTCTCGCTATTTTCCTTCCGCTCTCTCTTTGCGTCGCCGCCGTCGGTTCCGCCCTCGCTCTCGGCAAGGCCGTTTCGAGCGCCATGGAAGCCACCGCCCGTCAGCCCGAGGCCTCCGGTAAGATCCTGGTCAACATGATGGCCGGCTGCGCGCTCATCGAAGCGCTCACGCTGTACGTGCTGATCGTCGTGTTCGTCCTGTCGGGGAAGATCGCCTAAGAAACGTTCCTCGAATCGAGGTCATCCATGCAGGCTCATAACCCCAACATCGCCGCCGAGATCGCCGTCCAGATCATCGGCTTCATGGTCGTTTTCCTGATCATGAAGCAGCTGGCCTGGTCGAAGATCCTCGGGGCGATCGACGACCGCCGCCGCTTCATTGAAAAGCAGCACGCGGACGCCGAGAAGAAGAAGGCCGATCTGGTGGCGCTGGAAATCGAATACCGCCAGCGGCTCGACAAGATCGAGCAGGAGGCCCGCGCCAAGATCCAGGAAGCGGCCGCGCAGGGACAGACTCTCGCGCGCGATATCCAGGAGAAGGCGCGCCAGGACTCCGAGAAGCTCATCGAGCGCGCGAAGTCCGAGATCGAGCAGGACCTCGTGAAAGCGAAGCTGACGGTTCGCAACGAAATCGTCGGCGTGTCCACCCTGATCGCCGAGCGGATCCTGAAGGAGAAGCTCGACGAGAAGGCGCACGCCAAGCTCGTCGAACGCTTCCTCGACGAGATCGGGCAGAAGTAAATGAAGGACCTCGTCGCCGCTTCCCGTTACGCTCAGGCCGTCTTCGAGATCGCCTATGCGGCCAAGGAAGACCAGGCGGTCGAGGACGAGCTCCAGAGCTTCTCGCAGGCCCTTAAAGCCGCGCCCGAGCTCGAGGCGTTCCTGATGAACCCTTCGTTCTCGCTCGCGCAGAAAACGGCGTCCATCGCAAAGATTTACCCGAAGGCGAAGAGTCCTTCGGCGAAGATCCTGGCGTCGTTCCTGCCGACGTTGCTCAAGAAAGGCCGCTTTCCGCTGATCCATGAGATCGCGGACGCGTACAAGCGCATCTCGGATCTCGCGCAGGGCGAGGCCATCGCGGACGTCACGACTGCGGTGCCGCTGGCTCCCGCCGCCGAGGCGCGCCTGTTGCCGGCGCTCGAGAAGGCGATCGGCGCGAAGATCGTGCTCCGGAAGAAGGTCGACCCCGCGCTCGTCGGCGGGATCACGGTGCGCGTGCGCAACAAGGTTTTCGACGGTTCGGTTCTCGGGCAGCTCAAGCGCCTGAAGAGCGAACTCACGCAAAAACAGTCCCTCTAAGAAGGAAAAGAAAATGGCCCTGAAACCCGAAGAAATCACGTCCATCCTGCGGCAGGAGATCAACCAGTTCGATTCCGGCGTCAAGATGGAGTCGACCGGCATCATCCTCTCGCTCGGCGACGGCATCGCCCGCGTCTACGGTCTCGACGACTGCATGGCGGGAGAGCTTCTCGAGTTTCCGGGCGGCGAGCTCGGCATCGCGCTGAACCTCGAGGAATCGAACGTCGGCGTCGTTCTCTGCGGCAAAGGCCAGGGGATCAAGGAAGGCGACACCGTGAAGCGCACCGGCAAGATCGCGAGCGTTCCGGTGGGTAAGGGCCTTCTCGGCCGCGTTGTCGACGCGCTCGGGCGTCCGCTCGACGGCAAGGGTCCGATCGTCTCCACCGAGACGCGTCCCATCGAATTCAAGGCGCCGGGCGTTCTCGCCCGCCAGTCGGTCAAAGAGCCGCTTCAGACCGGCATCAAGGCCATCGACGGCATGGTTCCGATCGGCCGCGGCCAGCGCGAGCTCATCATCGGCGACCGTCAGACCGGCAAGACCGCCGTCGCCATCGACGCGATCCTGAACCAGAAGGGGAAGGACGTGTACTGCGTGTACGTCGCGACCGGCCAGAAGGCTTCGACGGTCCTCGCCGTAATGCAGGTCCTCGAGAAGCACGGCGCGATGGCCTACACGACCATCGTCTCCGCTCCGGCCGACGTCGCGGCCACGATGCAGTTCCTCTCCCCCTACACGGGCGCGGCCATCGGCGAATACTACCTTTACAATGGGATGCACGCGCTCGTCATTTACGACGATTTGACGAAACAAGCCGCTGCGTACCGCGAGCTTTCGCTCCTTCTGCGCCGTCCTCCGGGGCGCGAGGCGTTTCCCGGCGACGTCTTCTATCTCCACTCCCGTCTCCTCGAGCGCGCCGCGAAGCTACGCGACGACTTGGGCGGCGGTTCGCTGACGGCGCTCCCGATCATCGAGACGCAGGCGGGCGACGTCTCGGGCTACATCCCGACGAACGTCATCTCGATCACCGACGGACAGATCTACCTCGAAGGCGATCTTTTCTACCAGGGCGTACGCCCGGCCATCAACGTCGGTCTTTCGGTTTCGCGCGTCGGCGGCGCGGCCCAGACGAAGGCGATGAAGAAGGTCGCCGGCACGCTGCGTCTCGAGCTCGCGCAGTACCGCGAGCTCGCGGCGTTCATGCAGTTCGGCTCCGACATGGACAAGTCCACGCGCGACCAGCTGAACCGCGGCGCGCGCCTTGTCGAAATCCTGAAACAGGGGCAGTACGTGCCGATGTCCGTCTCGCAGGAAGTGTCGATCATCTTCGTCGCGACGCGCGGCGTGCTCGACGAAGTGCCGCTCGAGCGCGTTCCCGAGTTCGAGAAGGGCTTCCATAAGTTCCTCGCGGAGAAATATCCGGACGTCGTGAACGGCCTCGAGAAGACCAAGGAGCTGAACGACGACATCACCGCGAAGCTCCTGAAGGCCGGCAACGAGTTCAAGGCGCAGTTCCTGGCAAAGTAAAGTAACGGAGCAAAAGACCGCGCGATGGCTTCCTTAAGACAGATTCGCCGCCGGATGAAGGCGATTGAATCCATCACCGAGATCACGAAGGCGATGGAGATGATCTCGGCGTTCCGCTTCAAAAAGGCGGAAAACCGCTTCACGCGCGTAAAGAGCTACTTCGCGGAGATGGAGAAGCTCGTCGCGAACCTCGCGGCCGCCTCGACCGATCTCAAGGACCCGCTCTTCGAGCGCCGCGAAGTGAAGAAGAAGGCACTCGTCGTCATGACCGGCGACAAAGGGCTCTGCGGCGCCTACAACACGAACCTGCTTCGCGCCGCCCAAATCTGGCTCCGCGAAAACGCGGCGTTCGAGCCCGCGCTTATCCCGGTCGCGAAAGTCGGGTACGAATTTTGCCGCAAACGGCAGCTGCCGACGGCCGGCGGCTGGATCGAAAAGGCCGTCGCGGACCTCGCGCTCGCGCAGAGCGTGACGGGGGAGCTTCAGAAGCTCTTCCTGGAAAAGAAGTACGATTCGATCGAGCTTCTCTACACCGCTTACCGCCTCGGCGGCACGGGCCGCAACAAGTTCGAGCCGTTCCTGGGTCTCGGTTACCTCGCCGATTCGAAGAAGGAAGAGGCCGAGGTCGATTACATTTACGAGCCGGACTTGAACAGCGTATTCGTCCCGCTCCTCACGAAATATCTGGAAGGCAAGATGTACGCCGCGCTTTTGGAATCGCTGACGTCCGAATACAGCGCCCGCATGATCGCCATGAAACAGGCGACCGAGAACGGCGAAGAGGTGCTCCACAACCTCAAGCTTTTAAGGAACAGAACCCGTCAGGCCACGATCACGCGCGAACTCTCGGAAATCGTGAGCGGCGCGAGCGTTTTAGTTTAAAGGAGAAGACATGCAGACGAACATCGAAGAAAAGAACGCACCCAAGGCCGCCTCCGCGAGCCAGCCGAAGACGGCCGCGGCCGGACGCGTCGTCCAGGTCATCGGGCCCACCGTCGACATCCGTTTCGATTCCGGGGTCCTCCCGAACATGCTCGACGCGATCCATATCCAGGTCGGCAAGGATCAAGTGACGGTCGAGGCCGCCCAGCATTTGGGCAACAACACCATCCGCGCGATCGCGCTCTCCTCGACGGAAGGCATCGTGCGCGGCATGGAAGCGCACGGCACCGGGAAACCCATCACGGTCCCCGTGGGCCGCGAGACGCTCGGCCGCATGTTCAACGTCCTCGGCCAGCCGATCGACGAGAAGCCCGCGCCCGCCGCGACCAAATTCTACCCGATCCATCGCCCGTCTCCGAAGCTCGAAGAGCGCGAAGCCGCGACGAAGATCTTCGAAACCGGCATCAAGGCCGTCGATCTCCTGGCTCCGTACCCGAAGGGCGGCAAGGTCGGCCTCTTCGGCGGCGCCGGCGTCGGCAAGACCGTCATCATCCAGGAGCTCATCCGCAACATCGCGGCCCAGCACGGCGGGTTCTCGGTGTTCGCCGGCGTCGGCGAGCGCACGCGCGAGGGCAACGATCTTTACCACGAAATGAAGGAATCGAAGGTCCTCGACAAGACCTGCCTCGTGTTCGGGCAGATGAACGAGCCGCCGGGGACGCGTCTTCGCGTCGGCCTGACCGCGCTCACGATGGCCGAGTACTTCCGCGACGAGGAAAAGCAGGACGTGCTCCTTTTCGTCGACAACGTGTTCCGTTTCGTCCAGGCGGGTTCGGAAGTCTCGGCGCTTCTCGGCCGCATGCCTTCGGCCGTCGGGTACCAGCCGAACCTCGCCACCGAAATGGGCGACATGCAGGAGCGTATCGCCTCCACCAAGAAGGGCTCGATCACCTCGGTCCAAGCCATTTACGTTCCGGCCGACGACTTGACCGATCCGGCTCCCGCGACGACGTTCCAGCACTTGGACGCGACGACCGTTCTTTCGCGCCAAATCGCCGAGCTCGGCATCTACCCGGCCATCGATCCGCTCGATTCGACCTCGCGCATTCTCGACCCGCACATTGTGGGCGACGAGCACTACGCGGTCGCGCGCTCGGTGCAGAAGATCCTCCAGCGTTACAAGGATCTTCAGGACATCATCGCGATTCTCGGCATGGACGAGCTCTCGGACGAGGACAAGCAGACCGTCTCGCGCGCGCGCAAGATCCAGAAGTTCCTGTCGCAGCCCTTCTTCGTCGCCGAGACGTTCACCGGCACGAAGGGCAAGTACGTCACGCTCAAAGAGACGATCTCGGGCTTCAAGAGGATCGCAGCGGGCGAACTGGACGAGTATCCGGAGCAGGCCTTCTACATGGTCGGCAACGTGGAAGAGGTCGTCGAGAAGGCCGCGCGCCTGCAGAAGGGCAACTGAGCTTGGTGGCGACCTTCACCCTCAAGATCGTCACGCCGAACGAGGTCTTTTTCGAAGGCGAGGCGACGAGCGTCGTGGCTCCGGCGTCCCAGGGCTATCTGGGCATCCTCCGGAACCACGCGCCGCTCATCACGACGCTCGCCGAAGGCCGCCTCACGTACAAGGACGAGTCGGGCCAGGTCCACGCGTTCCGCGTGGAAGGCGGGTTTCTGGAGGTTCTCAAGAACCGCGTGCTCGTCCTCACCGACAAAGCCGAGAACACCGCCGCCCCAGCGGCTGCTTGAACGGAAACGCATTTAGAGGTATAGTCTTAAAACTAGTTTTGCGGTCGTAGCTTAGCTGGCTTAAAGCGCCGCCCTGTCACGGCGGAGATCGAGGGTTCGAATCCCTTCGACCGCGCCATTAATAAGAAACAGCCGCCCCTACCCGGGGCGGCTGTTTTTTTTTGGGAGAGCGGCGCTTATTTTTTGGCGAAAACGAAAACCCGCTGTTCGTCCGAAGCAAGTCTCTCCAAACCGAACGTCCGCTCGACGTAAGAGAGCGTCTCCGCGGAATAGAACGACACGTGGGTGGGGTCCGTCGCGTAATGCCACTTTCCGAAATCCGTCGAAGCATTCCAGAGATCGGTCATGATCGCGAGGACCCCCCCGGGCCGCAGAAGCGCGACGATCTTCGCGATTTCGAGCGCGGGTTCCTCGAAATGTTCGAAGCATTCGGTGGAAAAGACGAAGTCGTACGGGGGTTCGAGCGGGCGATCGAAGAAGATCGGATCGTAATCGGTCATCGAATGGCCGAGCGCCGCGAGGAGTTTGGAAAGCGTGGGACCCGGCCCGCAGCCGTAGTCGAGGCCCTTCGATCCGGGCGGAAGAAACGGTGCCGCCCGATTCACGGCGCGGTTCAGAAAGTCGCAGTAACCGGCGTTTTCGATGCCGTTCTCGTGCTGGAGGTATCGTCTTTCGCATTCGGAGCGCGGAAGCCGTTCGGCCCTCGCCGCGAACACGAGACCGCAGGACGCGCACTCGAAGTGTCTCCGGCGGTCCCGGCTGAGAAGCGCCCGGGGCGTCGGCAGGCCGCAGAGCGTGCAGGGTTCGCCGGAGAGGCTGTTTATTCCGGATGGAGAGAAGCTCACCGTCCGATTCTCTCCGTTTAACGGCCAAAATGCCACTTTATTGTGTTAAAATGAAATCATGATACAGGTCTACTACGCTCCTCCCTCGATTTACGGACGCAAGGTTCTGACGGTTCTTGCCGAGAAACAACTCGATTACACGATCGTGCCCATGAGCTTCGCCGAGAAGGACCATCAAAAGACCGAGTACTTGAAGATCAACCCCAATGGCGAGTATCCGGCCATCGTCGACGACGACCGGGTTCTCTACGAATCGACGGCCGTCTGTGAATATCTGGACGAAGAATATCCCATTCCGGCGCTCATGCCCGAGGACACGTACGAGCGCGCGCGGGTGCGCATCGTCGATGATTTTTGCGATCTCCACCTCTACCGTTCCCTCGTCAAATACATGGTGAAGAAGCGGAAGGATGAAACGCCCCTCCCCGAGGATGAAAAAGCGATCGCGGACGATCTCGGCCGTATCGAAACGTATCTCGAGGGTTCGGAATATCTCGTCGGCGGCCGTTTCACGCTCGCCGACTGCGCGTTCATGCCCGCCGTCGCCACGGCCGAAGCGCTGGGCCTCGGAAAGCTCCTTCAACGCTCGAAACCCTTCGACGCGTACGTCGCGTCTCTCAAGGCGCGCCCGAGCTGGGCGCAGGCCAACCTCCTCAAACTTGCTTGAACGGAGGCGTCCCGAAACGCCTCCCCGGCAAACGTTTACGCCTCACGTTAGAAAATTCTAATCCGCCTCTAATCGGGTTTTAACCCGGGCGTCGTATAATAGCCCGAGGTAAACCCGACCCATGAAAAAATTTTTCTTCTTGATCACACTCTTCACTTTCACGGTCCCCGCCGTACGCGCGGTGTTCGCAGCTTCCGTTTCCGATTCCTCTTTTTTCACGGAAAACGAGGATGAGCGCCGCCGGCGCGAGCTGCGTCGTTTCGTTTCCGGAGCTTCGATCTACTCCGAGGCTTCCCTCGAATCGCGCGATGCGGAAAATCTTCTCCAGGGACAAATCGTCCCGAACGACACGTATTACCGCACCCGCAATTCCTGGGGCCAGGGCACCGACGACCTCTGGGGCCTTAAAAAAATAAACGTCGAGCGCGCGTGGGATTCATACCGCGGCGCGGGGATACGCATCGCGATCGTGGACAGTGGCACCTATTGGCACGACGACATCGCCTCGAACGTCTGGCAGAACGCGGCCGAAGTGAACGGCCGCGCCGGGTTCGACGACGACGGAAACGGCTTCGTCGACGACGTCCGCGGCTGGGATTTCGTGAACGACGACAACGTGCCTACCGACGAGTACGGCCACGGTACCCACGTGGGCGGCATCGCGGGCGCAGTTGGGTTCAACTCGAAAGGAATTCTCGGTGTCGCGCCTTCGGCGAAAATCATGCGTTTGCGCGTGCTCGACGCGTCCGGGGGCGGCAGCGTCTCGAAGATTGCTTCCGCCATCCGGTACGCGGCGCGCATGGGAGCGAAGGTCATCAACATGTCGTTCGGCGGCGTCATCGACTCGGCCGGCCGTTCGACGCTGATCGAGGCCGTGCGTTACGCGCACTCGCGAGGATCGATCCTCGTCGCGGCCGCCGGAAACGGAGGCTCTAGCGTCGATGATTTTTCTCCCGCGAATCTCGATTACGTTCTCTCGGTGGGCGCCACCGACGCGCTCGACCGGCGCGCGGATTTCTCCAACTTCGGCTCGAAGCTCGATTTCATGGCGCCGGGCGTGGACATCCTCTCGCTCGGGACGTCAGCCACGAATATCGGTACGGCGGTTTCCTCTAATTATTACTACGCCTCGGGTACGTCGATGGCCGCGCCTTACGTGAGCGGGGCGATCGCGCTTCTCCTCAACCGTTATCCTGGAGCGGACGTTTTCCGTGTGAAAAATCTTCTCGCGAAGGGCGCGGTCGATCTCGGTACGCCCGGCTTCGATAACTTTTACGGATTCGGTCGCATCGACGTGGGCCGCTCGATGGGATTCACCGCGACGAGCGCGTCCTCGACGTCCTCGACGTCCTCGTCTAAGACGTCCGTCCCCGCGCGCACCGTCTCCTCGGCACAGGCGGCGACGCTCGCGTCGATCGCGGATCGCACCGAACTGCACGCGCGCCTGGCATCCGAACGGCGGGATCTCGCCCCGTACCGCGGTCCCGTCGACGCCCCCTCCGAAGACCCCCGCAAAGCCCTCTCCGTTTAACCCGATCCGCTTGTCAGCGGTACTTCGTTGTGGGAAACTGTCCTTCATGCCCGCATCCCCCAAAGAAGTTCTGATCCTGGAACACGTCTCCACCGAAAAGGCAGGTACGATCCTGCCTTTTTTACGCGAACACGGCGTGCCCTACCGGGAAATTCCTCTCTACGAGAAAGAAACAAGGCTTCCGTCGGTCGATTCCGCCCGTGCCGTGATCGTCATGGGCGGGCCGATGAACGTGAACGAGGAGGAGAGGCACCCGTTTCTCGAAGCGGAGGACGCTTTTCTAAAAGAGGCGATCGAAAAGAACGTTCCGATCCTCGGCATCTGTCTCGGCGCTCAACTCCTGGCGAAAGCGCTCGGCGCCCGAGTATACAAAGCCGAGCGCCCCGAGATCGGATGGGACGACGTCCGGCTCACCGAAGACGCGAGCGCCGACCGATTTTTAGGCGTCGTGCGTTCAGAGTCGCTGAAGGTGCTTCAGTGGCACGAGGATACGTTCGACCTTCCGAAAGAGTCGACGCTCCTCGGGTCGAGCGCGGCCGTCCCGAACCAGGCGTTCCGCCACAAAGGACTTTTCTACGGGCTCCAGTTCCACGTCGAGGTCGACCGGCTGATGCTCGAGGGTTGGTTCGAGAAACACGTCGACCGTGCACGCATCCTAGCCGAATACGACGCCTACCGGCCCGACCTCGAACGGATTACGGAGCGCCTTTACGGGGCGTTCCTCCGACTTTGCGGAGAACCGTGCAAGTCTTAGACCTGATTTTTTCCGATTACGCCTCCGCACACGAGAACGGAAAGTTCACTCTCGTCGGCGCGGGTTTCAGCAACATCAACGCGACCGAGCTTCCGTACGTGCACCCGCTCATGTTCATCCTCGTTCGCCTGCGGATCACGGTCACGGACTCCGGAAAGCATTTCGTGGAGGTCCGTATCGTGGGAGAGAAGGGGACGATCTTCAAGGCCGGATACGACGTGAACGTCGGCAAGAACGAAGCCGAACAGCATCTGCCGATCGCGATTCCCGTGCAGAGTCTCCGTTTCGAATACGCGGGCGAGTACAACTGCGAGCTTTTGATTGACGGGGAGACGCGCGTGAACCACGCTCTCCGCGTACGGCCGGGTCTCAAATGAGACGGCGGTTTATCTCGCCACCTGGTAAATTAGAAATCCCTAATCCTCTTTTAATCCTCTTCTAACGCCCTCGCTGGTATCGTGGTGGAAGGGTGCAAGCCACGGAGGTACACCATGTTACGCTGGGCTCTATTTTTTCTCGTCATTGCGCTGATCGCGGGCGGCCTCGGTTTCGCGGGCGTCGCGAGCGCTTCAGCCACCATCGCCAAGACCATCTTCTTCATCTTCCTCGTTCTTTTCGCGGCGTGCCTCTTCGTGGGTGCCTCGATTTTCAAGCGGCTTCGCCACTAGAAGGACGCTCCGGGCACAGATCGACGTGCGGTGTCCCGGAATGATAAGCTAGAAGCCATGCACCCGCATCCCGATTCCGGCACTGCGTTCGCCGGCCAGACGCTCGACGCGTTCGATTTTCTGATCCGCGATTTCGGATTCGATCCGACGCACGCCGGGCCGTTCCGCGTCCGTTACGAGTCGTCCGCCGCGTTTGTGGAGATCCTCCGGGACCAGCAAACCGGCGGGATCGATTTCTCGGTCGGCCTGCTCGAGGCCGACAAGCGCCGCGAACGTGGTTTCACGCTCGCCCAGCTTCTTTTCTTCCAGGGAGACCTGGACGACGTCGAGCCCTTTTTCCAGAGCGACGAGCGTCTGACGGGTCTCGTCTGCCGCATCGCCGGGCACGCGCTCCGCGCCGAGCGCGACTTCTTCCGACGCTTGGACGAGTTCGAAAACAGGCGCATTCTCGAACGCGTCCGCGAGGCCGGAGCCGGCGAGGCCGGCCGGGAGTTCCTTTGGGAGAATTGAGGCGCCCGCTAGCCTGGGATCTGTTCGCGTGCGCGATCCTCGTTTTCGCCGTTCTCGTCGAGCTTCTCCAGTGGCCGGTCCTGCCGCGCTCGCTCGATCTGCATTACCATCTTTCGGCGGCCTCGGCTTTTGAGCGCGCGGGTGGCTGGACCACCCTTGCTTTCTGGGAAGCGGCTCCGGCGGGACGCCCGCACCTCTATCCGCCCTTTTTCCACGTACTGCTTTGGATGACGGCGAAAACCGGTCTCGGCTGGATCGCCGCGGCGCGTCTCTGGGACGCGGCGGCTTTCCCTTTATGGCTGGGCGCGTCATGGATGCTGTTCCGGCGGTTCGGTTCGCCGCGAGCCGCTTTTCTGGGGCTCGTTACGGCGTTCGCGGCTTATCCCGTCTATCTCTCGGCGTTTCAATACCCCGCGTTCACGCTGGCGTCGGTGATGGGGATCGCGGCGCTCGTCCTTTGCGACGCGCGGAAGCCGTGGGCGGCCGGGCTATGTCTCGGACTCGCTTTCTACACGCACACGCTCTCAGCTTTTTTCACGGCGACCGCGTTCGTTTTTTGGTGCGCGGACCGCGAGGCGAGGTCCAGGGCGCTCCGGACGGTCGCGGTGGGAATCGTCGTGGCCGCGCCGTTTCTCGCGTACCAGCTCGCGCACTCTTCTTTTTTTGTGCCGTTCCGCGCTCCGGGCGACCGGACGCTCGATTTCGACGCTTTGGCTTACGCGTTGGGTTTCGCCGGCGCGGTTTTGGCGTGGAAACGCGGCGGGCTCTCGCGCGCGTTTTTGTCTCTCGGCCTCGCGTCGCTCGTTTTTCTCGTTTCGTACCCCGCGCGGTTCGCGGGAGGGCACGGGCTTCTCGGTTGGGCCGCTTTGGCCGGCTTGGCCGCTGATCGTGCGTTCGAAACGATCGGGGAGCGCCGCGGCACTCACGCGGCGTCGGCCGCGGCGGCCGGATTCGTTGCTCTGGCTCTTTTGGCCGCACCCGTGGTGCGAACGGACGCGGACGCGAAGACCGTCAGGCTCATTTTCTCCGAGCGCACGCTTCTCAGGAATCTGACGCCGGAAAGCGTCTTCGATCCACGGCGCGCGACGATCTATTTCGAGAAGCCTTACCGCGAGATCGTCGAGCGCTTGGGAGCGCTCACGGAGCCGGACGACGCGTTTTGGAGCGACGTGCCGTACGCGGCGGCGACGCTCGGCGCGCTCTCGGGCCGTTCGACGACCGCGCGCACGCTCCTCGAGGTGCGTCCCTACGCGGCGGACGATCCCATCCGTGCCGCGCGGCTTACGGTTCTTTTTAAGCGGCCGGACGGCGGAACGCCGGAAGGATGGGACGCGGCCGCCTCCGCGCGCGGGCTTTCTCCCGCGGGGGAGACGGAACTCGTCCGTTTTTACGTGAATCCACGGCCGTCCCGCACGGCGGTTCCGAAGCCTACTCTGGGAAGCGGGGCGGTATTGGCGTGGGCGGCGGCTTTCGTGGCTGCGGTGATCTTGGCCGCTCGATTCGAAAAAGGAGGCGGGGATGCGGGGCGCTGAAGAGGATTTCTTTTTCGATTGTCCGTACTGCGGGTCGTCGATCCCGCTCCGCGTGGACCGCACGGGTGGTCGCCGTCAGTCTTTCACGCACGACTGCGAGGTCTGCTGTCGCCCTATCCTCGTGAACCTGGCCGTCGGACACGAAGGTGTCGAGGATTTCGACGCCGCGCCGGAGAGCTAAGGCAATGGATAAAGTCGCCGAATACGGAATCATGCTCGTCGCCGGGTGGGCGTCTGGCGTGAGTATTTATTTCACCGTCGCTTTCCTGGGGATCGCCGGCCGCGCGGGATGGGTCACGCTGCCGGGAAACCTCGTCACCCTCGAAAACCCGCTCATCATCGCGGCGGCGCTTTTCCTAGCGTGTATCGAGTTCGTGGCCGACAAAGTGCCGTTCGTCGATTCGATGTGGGACGGCGTGCACACCTTCATTCGTCCGGCGGGAGCGGTGGTGTTGGGTCTCATGGCAGGAACGGAGGCGGGTCCTATCGCGCAGACGCTTTTCGCGCTTCTCACCGGCTCGATCGCACTCGACTCCCACGCGGTGAAGGCCACCACCCGGCTGGCCATCAACACCTCTCCGGAGCCCTTTTCGAACGTCGCCGCGAGCCTCGCCGAGGGCGCCGCGCTTCTTTTCGTTTTTTGGCTCTTCGTAAAACACCCGCTTCTGGCGTGTCTCCTCGTTCTCGCATTCGTGGTTGGGTCGTTCTTCATTTTACGGGCGTTGTGGGGTTTCGCGCGGCGTCTTTTCCGGCGGCAGGCTCCTGCCGGCGCGGGGACTTAGACGGAGAGAAAAGGCCGGATCGCAGCCGCGGCCGCGTCGAGCTCGGCGTCCGGGATGGATTTCGCGTTCGTAAAATCAAGCTCGCCCGCGACGCCCTGCGCCGGCACCAGATGCAGGTGAACGTGGCGCACCTGGATTCCGTAGCAGAGGAGCGCCACCTTCTTGCACGGGAACGCCGCCGCGAGGCCCCGTGCGACTTTCTTGGCGAAGACGTGAAGCGCCGCAAGCTCCGCGTCGGGTAGGTCGAAAAGGTAGTCGGTCTCTTTTTTTGGCACGACGATGGCGTGGCCGCGCACGAGCGGACGCTGTTCCAGGAACGCGGCATGGTGGGCGTCTTCGGCGATCTTCCAGCCGCGCGCGCGTCCGGCGAGTATTTCGGTGAAAACGGAGGGCATGGGAATCCTTTTTTGGGCGATTATAACATTGCCCACCGCGGGCGGTCCCATTAAAATAGGGCTCTCGAGCTTATGAATGGCCATTCCGACACACTCAAGACCCTTCTCGCCGCCGCTCCAAAACCTTAAGGAGAACGCCCATCCTTCTTTACCTGCGAAAGACGCTGTTCTACGCGCTGACCGTTTTTTATTTCACGGTCTGCCCGCTGATCATATTCCACGCCCTCGGCTACGCGTACGTGCCGGGCGGGCTCCGCGGGGAAAGGCTCATCAAGACCGGCCTTATTTCTGTCGCCACGTCGCCGCCGGGCGCCGCGATCGACATCGATGGCCGCCGCCAGCCGCTCGTGACGCCCGCGGTGCTGCGGAATCTGAAGCCGGGCGAGTACGCTCTCACGATCTCGATGCCCGGTCACCGGCCCTGGAGCGGGCGCGTGCCGGTCGAGGCAGAACGCGCCGTGACGTTCGAGAAGATCCTGCTCATTCCTGATGCGCCCGAGGCGCACCTCGTACACGCGGGCCCGTTCCGCGCACTGCGACCGATGCCGGGCACCCCGTTCGTCCTCGTGTTCCGCGGCCCCGCGCTCAAGGACGCGCTCGTCGTCGACGCTCGGAACGAGAAGGCGAGACCACTTTTTTCCCCGGACGCGGTCTTCGCCTCAGCGAAGCTCCAATCCCTGCACACCATCGACGGAAGCGACCGTCTCTTCGTCGTCGCCCGCACCGAAGGCGTGACGCGCTATCTCTGGGCGCGCGTCGAGCGCGAGGAGACGCGCGTCTCCGACATCACCCACCTTTTTCCCGAAGCGCCTCCCGAGCCGCGCTGGGACGCTGATCGCCCCGAGGAGATCTTCTTCGAAGTGAACGGCTATCTGAGCCGCGTGCATCCCGAGTCGGCGGCGGTGTACCCGAAGTTCCTGAACGGTCTGAAGGGTTTCGGCCTGGCCGACGGACGTCTGTACGCGATCGAAGCCGATGGCGCTTTCGTTCGCGCCCTGCGCGACGGCACCGACCGGGAACCGGCCGTCGAAGAGCCGCTTCCTTCGGCGTTCCTGAAGGGCGCGGGCTCGCGTTTTCGAGCGGAAAACGTCGCGCGCGGCGCGTTCCTCTTTCTTTCGGACACCGGCTCTCTTCTTTCGAACCTGTATCCGTACGAGCTCGCCGAGAGGGGCGTGGAGGGGCTCGTCCTTGACCGCGCGTCCCGGCGAGCGCTTTTTTGGACCCGGGATTCGGTCGGATGGGCGGATTTTTCTCCGGAGGCCGAGGGTCTCTCCGCGGCCGAGGCGCGCTGGGTCGTGCGGGGCGGCCGCCGCGTCACGCAGGCCGCGTGGGTGTATGAGGGTTCGCACGTCCTTTTCACCGACCGCGGCCGCGCTTATCTCGTCGAGACGGGCGCTCCCGGAAAGCCCCGCATCCTGGAACTTTTCGGCTCGAGGAAAGACGTCCCGTTCGCGTGGGTCGAGGAAGAAGGCGCCGCGTACCATCTGGACCGGAAGACGGGAGCGCTGGTTCGCACGCGCCTTTTCCGCCGCCCGGCGATCCTCCCGCTTTCAAAAAGCAGAGACGAATGATGGAATTCGCATTCACGGCCCGTGGGCTCAAAGGCAGGGAGAAGGCGCTTCAGCGCTTCTTCGAGATCTTGCCGGGAGCCACGAGCTGGTCGATCCTGGCAGGCATGGTCTGGCTCTCGTTTCGCGACCCACTCACCGCGGCCATCGTCATTATCGCGTTCGATTTCCACTGGCTCCTGCGCATCCTCTACACGACGCTTTTCCTCGTTCTCGCGTACGTCCGTTTGGCCATCGAGCGCCACACGGACTGGCTCCTTCGCATCAAAGGTCTGGACGACCTGGCGCGTTCCGCGCCGCCCGCCCTCGCGCCAGACGCGGGGTGGAAGGAGCGCCTCTCTGCCCGGGCGCACCGGAATCAGCTCGAACGGCTCAAGCGCTACGGTCCGCCCCCTCCGCCTTCGCGCGCGGTGCATCACCTTGTGATTTTCCCGGTCGCCAATGAAGCGCGCGAGATCCTGGAGCCTGGCGTCCGCAGCGTCGTCTTTCAGAAGTTCCCGCTCAAGAACGTGATGCTCGTCGTCGCGCTCGAGGCGAGAGCGACCGCCGACGTGAAGGCCGGCGTGTACGCGCTGAAGGAGCAGTACGGGAAGTTCCTCGATTTCCAGGTGATCGAGCATCCGGACGGCCTTCCCGGAGAGGCGCGCGTCAAAGGCGCGAACGCGACGTTCGCCGCCCGCCGCGCTGCGGAGCTCTTCGACGCCAAGGGCGTGCCGTACGAAAACGTCGTCGCCTCGTGTTTGGACGCGGACACGGTCGTGAGCCCGGATTATTTCTCGTGCCTCACGTACCACTTCCTCGTTACGCCCGACCGCACGCGCGCGAGTTACCAGCCCATTCCCGTCTACCACAACAATATCTGGGACGTTCCGGGCTTCGCGCGCGTCATGGAAATGGGCTCGTCCTTCTTCCAGCTCATGGAAGCCACCAACCCCGAGAAGCTCGTCACGTTCTCGAGCCATTCGATGAGCTTCAAGGCCCTCGTCGACACGGGCTACTGGCCGGTCGACATGATCTCGGACGACTCGGCGATATTCTGGAAGGCGTATCTCAAGTTCGACGGCAAATACCGCGTGGTGCCGATGTACGTGACGCTCTCGATGGACGTGGTCGCCGCCGATACGTGGTGGCAGACGTTCCGGAACGTGTACAAGCAGAAGCGCCGCTGGGCCTGGGGCGTCGAGAATTTCCCGATCTTGATGCGGGGATTCCTTAAAAATCCCAGGATTTCCACGTACGACAAGCTGAAGCACGGCCTCAAGCTCTTCGAGGGCCACGTGGCGTGGGCGACGTGGGCGTTCATCCTGACCTTCATCGGCTGGCTGCCGGGACTCTTCGCAGGAAGCGAGTTCTCAAGCTCCGTCCTCTATTACAGCGCTCCCCGCATCACGGGGATCATTTTCAATCTGGCACTCTTTTCGCTGCTGACGACGATCATGCTCTCTCTGTTCCTTTTGCCGGACAAAAAAATGAAACATCCGTTCCTGACGCGCGCGGTCTTCGCGCTCGAATGGCTGCTCGTCCCGGTCATCGCGACATTCCTTTCCGCGCTTCCGGCGCTCGACACGCAGACGCGTTTCATGACGGCGCGCTACATGGAGTCGTTCTGGGTTACGGAGAAAAAGAGAAAATGAGCGGCGTGCGCCTGGCGCGCCTGGACGCGGACGTCGTGCGGTTGTCCCCGGGAGCCGCGGCGTTCCTGAAGGTATACTCCACGAATCTTCCCGACCGCCCGCGAAACGCGTTCGTGGATTTGAAAGGGAAGATCGTCGCGGTGTTCAATCAGTGGACGGCCCCCGGCGGCGACGAGGCGCTCCTGGTCTTTCCGAAATCGGCCGTTCGCCGGGCCGAGGCGCACCTGGCCAAGTTTCTAGATGTCACCGGAACGGGGTTCGAGGAGACGCCTTATTCGGCGTACTGGGATCTGGACGGGACCTACGAGGCGGACAAAGACGAGCGCGCGATCCAGGAAACCGCGGGGAGGGTGATTCTGACCCCTCTTACGCCGCCCTCGAGCGTGCCGGAGGAGGAGTTCCGCCTGTTCCGGCTTCGGAACCGCCTGCCTCTTCAGGGAATTGACTACGACGATGAAATGATATTGAATGTTTACAACGAAGAAGTGATATCCTACACCAAAGGGTGCTATCTCGGGCAGGAGATCGTCGCCCGCGTCCATTACCGTTCGAAGCCTCCCAGGGCCCTCGCGGTGCGGGCCGAGGACGAATGTTCGCCCGCCGAGCGCGCCGCGATGACCTCGAAAACGGCGGACCCAGAGACGGGCCGCACGCTCGGGTTCGTCTTCGTCGCCCCCTGACGCAAGCCAAGAAGCCGAGGAAGCGATGTCCGAAGAGCGCGTAAGGCCCGTCAAAACGCTGAAAGTGTTCCTCATCGAAGACGACGCGGAAGACGTTCAGATTCTGCGGGAAATGCTCTCCAAGGAAAAATCACTCGAATTCGTCGTGGAACAAGCGGCGAACCTCGAATCCGGCCTCCTGCGTCTTTCGGGCGTTCGCCCCGACCTCCTTCTTCTGGACCTCAATCTTCCCGATAGCCAAGGCCTCGACACGTTCGTGCGCGCGCGCGCGCAGTTTCCGTCGCTTCCGGTGATTATTCTTACCGGCATGAGCGACGAGACGTTCGCGCTCGAGGCTCTCCGCCAGGGCGCGCAGGATTACATCGTCAAAGGCAATCTGGACCCGAAGCTCCTGGCGCGGGCGATCAACTACGCGATCGAACGCAATCGTACGGACGTCGAGCTCCGGAACCTTCTCCTCATCGACGAGCTCACTGGTCTTTACAACCGCCGCGGCTTCATGACTTTCGGCGACCAGTACATGAAGCTCGCCTCGCGTACCGGCGAGGGGCTCATCCTCGTGTTCGTGGATTTGGACAACCTGCGCCGCATCCGCGAGACGTTCGGCCAGCACGAAGGGGATCTGGTCGTCCTGCGCGCGGGCAAGACCCTTCGCGACACGTTCCGGAAGTCCGACGTGATCGGCCATGTCGGGCCCGACTATTTTGCGATCATCACGCCCGAGGTCGGCCGCGACAAGTACGACGACGTGCGGGCCCGCCTCGAAGAAAAGCTTCTGACGAACAACGCCCAGGCGACGAGCCGCTACAAAGTGACGATGTCGTTCGGTTTCACGTTCTACGACTCTCAGGACGACGCTTCGGTCTCGATAGAGGACCTCATGGCCCGCGCCAACGACGCGCTGATCGGCTACAAAAACCGGAAGAGACCCACCTAACCCGAGCCGTTTTCCCTTGAAAAAAGGGCCTTTCCGGAGTAAAATAGGAATTCATATGAGACTTCGGAGACTTCCCCAACCGAGTCACGCTTAAAAAAATCGCCTCCCGGCGATTTTTTTTGTTTTTCCGTTCGGCTTTCCCGCTTTCCGTTTTCGCGTCCGTTTTTTCGTGTGTCCAACCAAGGAGCCTTTCATGGAAAACCGCATCGGCAAGGAGTTTGGCGAACGTTCGCTCGTCGACGAGCGAACGGGTCTTTACACACGCCAGGGCTTCCTGAGCCTCGCTCAGCAGATGGTCAAGCTGGCCGTCCGTAAGAAGCGCGACGTCCTCCTCGTCCACGCGGACTTGAAGAACCTCGAGGCGATCCGCGAGCGGTTCGGTGAAGAGGGCGGAGAGGCCGCACGCGTGCGCGCGGCGGACCTTCTCCATGACACGTTCCGCAAGTCGGACGTAATCTCGTGCTTCGACCGGGACGAGTTCGTGATGATCACCATTGAGACGCGCAAAGGCGGCGCCGAGGCTCTCACCGCGCGCGTGCTCGAGAACGTCCGCCGGCACAACGCCGAAACGGGCGCGCCGGAGCTCGCCATTCGCATCGCGACGGCGTCCTTCGATCCGCAGAGTGCAGGCTCCATCGAGGAGATGCTGGCCCAGACCGAAGGAATGATCCACAAGGACGACGACGCGCTTTTGAACTGAACGTCAGCGTCCGCCATTTAGGCGGACGGAAGGGGTGCCGTGAAGGATTCTCGCGCGATGGGTCTTCGGGCCCGAATGATGCTCTTGGTGGCGCTGACGCTTTTGCCGGCGATGGGTCTCCTCGTGTATCAGGCTTCCGAACTCCGCCGGGCGGCGATCGCCGACGCACGTAAAAGCGCCCAGCTTCTCGCGCGCGAGACTGCCTCTGGGCAGGAGCGCCTCATTCATTCCGCGCACCAGCTTCTCGTGGCGGTGTCCCAGCTGCCGCAGGTGTACAGCCGGGACATCGAAGGCTGCGACGCTCTCTTTGACCGTCTTCTCACGCAGTATCCGCTCTACTCGAACCTCGCTCTCGCTTCTCCGGACGGCCAAGTGGTGGCCAGCGCCGTCAAGCTCTCCGCTCCCGTCAATGTCTCCTCCTTCCCGTTCTTCCGCCGAGCGATCAAAAAGCGCGACTTCGTGAACGGCGACTACCTGCTCGATCCCGTGACGGGCCGCCCCTCGCTCCACTTTGCGCGCCCCGTGCTCGACGCGGAGTCGAAACCGCATGCGGTCGTTTTTCTCGCGTACGACCTCGGATGGGTTCAGCGCCTGATCCGCGCCATGGATGCGCCTCCCGACACCACGGCCGTCGTGGTCGATGAAGAGGGAACGATCCTCGCGCGCTACCCCAACTCTCCTCAATGGATCGGCAAGACCATGCCCAACGTCCCTCTCGTGAAGCGGCTTCTGGCGGGCAAGCCGGGAGCCTTTGAAGCGGAGGGTTTGGACGGCGTACGCCGGTTTTATTCGTTCACCCGGCTTTTCGGCACGCCGGGGAATCCCGTGTATCTCGCCGTGGGCATTTCGAAAAAAACCGCGCTGGCCGAGGCCGACCGCGTGCTGGCGCGAAGCGTCACGGGCCTCCTCGTCGCCGGCGCACTCGCGCTTGCCGCTGCCTGGTTCGTCAGCGACTGGATCGTTCTTCGCCGCGTGAAAATCCTCCTCGGCACGGTGAACCGCTTGGCCGCCGGTGAGCGGTATCCGCTCACCGGTTTGCAGGGAGGGGACGAGATTGCGACGCTCGCATCGGCGTTCGACGCGATGTCGGTGGCTCTCCGGAAGCGGGAAGGCGAACTCTTGGACGCCAACCGCAGGGCGATCGAAGCGAAGGCGGGGGAGCGTTTTCAGGCGCTCGTCCTTCATGCCAGTAACGCGATCCTCACGATCGACCCGCAGAGCCGCGTGACTCTGTGGAATCCGGCGGCGGAAAAATTGTTTGGTTACACGGCTGCCGAGGCGATCGGTCGCGACGTGGCCGCGCTCATCATCCCGCGAGAGTACCGGGACCGTCACTACGAGGGCATGCGGCGGCTGCTCACCACCGGCGACGGCCCCCTCGTCGACAGCAACGTCCAAATCAGCGCCCAGCGCGCCGACGGGAGCGTCTTCCCGATCGAGCTTTCCCTTTTCCAGAGCGAAACCGGAGAGAGCCCGCGTTTCACGGCGATCGTCCGCGACATCACCGACCGTAAACGCCGGGACGAGGCGCTGAAGCGCGCGCACGACGAACTCGAATCGCGCGTCAGGGAACGCACCGCCGAGCTCGCAAAGAGCCTCGAGGAGCTGAAGCACACCGCCCAGCAGCTCGCCGAATCCAACCGCGAGCTCGAGCAGTTCGCCTACGTCGCCTCCCACGATCTTCAGGAGCCGCTCCGCAAGATCATCGCGTTCTCAGACCGGCTCGCGGAAAAACCGCTCGAACGCGTGAGCGACACCGAAATCGATTACTTCCTCCGAATGCGGAACGCGGGCTTCCGTATGAAGGTGCTCATCGAAGACCTCCTTAATTTTTCGCGCGTGGCCCACGCACCGACGCTCGACGAGCCGGTGCGTTTGGGAGACATCGTTCACGACGCGCTGAAAGATTTGGAAATCCGCATCGTCCAAACGGGCGCCCATGTTTCCGTGGCGGAACTCCCCGTTGTGCGCGCCAACCCCCTTCACATGCGCCAGCTCTTCTTGAACCTCGTCGGAAACGCTCTCAAGTTCGCCAAGCCCGGCCAGCCGCCGCGTGTGCGAATCGAATCGTTTCCCCGCGAGGACGGACGCTTCGAACTCACGGTTTCGGACAACGGGATCGGTTTCGACGAGAAGTATTTGGACCGCATCTTCAAGCCTTTTCAGCGCCTTCACGGCAAAGAAGAATTCGAGGGGACGGGAATGGGTCTGGCCATCTGTCAGAAGATCGTCCGGCGTTATGGAGGCACCGTCACCGGCTCGTCGCGGCCGGGAGAAGGAGCCGTTTTCACGGTTATTTTGCCTGCGCGGACCCCGCTGCCGGTGGATTTTTTTGATGAAAAAAAGGCCCGTATATGTTAAGATATTTTTAATCGAAAGCTATCGTTCGATGGCGCGCCGCCCGGCCTAAAAAGAGCGGCGCATTTTTTTCTAACCCCCCCCTAACTTATGACCCGACCACAAGAACCGATTACTATCCTTATCGCCGAGGACGACGAAGACGACTTCCTTTTGACCCGTGACGCTTTCCGCGAAGCGGGCCTCGAGACGGATCTCCGGTGGGTGAAGGATGGGGAAGAGCTTCTCGATTACCTCCGGCACCGTGGCGCGTACGTCGAAAGCGTCTTGTCCCCGCGTCCGGCTCTGATTCTTCTCGATCTCAACATGCCCAAGAAGGACGGGCGGGAAGCCTTAAAAGAAATCAAACAAGACACGGCGCTTCGTTCGATTCCCGTGCTCGCGATGACGACTTCCAACGCGAAGGAAGACATCCAGTACACATACGGCCTGGGCGTCAATTCGTTCATCCGCAAGCCCGTCGGCTTCAACCGTTTCGTCGAAGTGGTGAAAGCGATCGACCGTTACTGGTTTGAAATCGTCAAACTACCCCTGGGAGACTAAAAAGATGGCGGAAGACAAAAAGATCCGAGTCCTGCTCATCGAAGACGATCCCGACGACGTTTTGATCATCCGCGACACGCTCGCCGAACCCGAATCCGGGATGAAAGCGGAAGTCGACTCCGGGGCCACGCTCGACGACGGCATCGACAAGCTCTCTGCCGGCGATTACGACGTGGTGCTTCTCGATCTCTCTCTTCCCGACAGCCAGGGACTCGACACGTTCGTGCGCGTGCATGCGCAGTCGCCGACGGTGCCGGTCATCATTCTGACGGGTCTGGATGACGAGTCTTTCGCCCTCGAAGCAGTGAGCCAGGGCGCGCAGGATTACCTCGTGAAGGGGAACCTGAACGCCCGGATGCTCGCGCGCGTGATCCGCTACGCGATCGAACGCAACCGCACGCAGGCCGAGCTCCGGAACCTATCGCTGATTGACGAGCTGACGGGGCTCTACAACCGCCGCGGTTTCCTCACGTTCGCCGAACAGTACTTGAAGCTCGCACAGCGCAAGGGCCGGGGACTTCTCTTGGTGTTCGCCGATCTCGACAACTTGAAGCAGATCAACGACACGTTCGGCCACCACGAGGGCGACCTCGCGCTCATCCGCACCGCCAAGACCCTGCGCGAGACCTTCCGTAAATCGGACTTGATCGGCCGCATCGGCGGCGACGAGTTCCCGATCATGGCGATGGAGGCCGACGAAAACACCGTCGAGACGATCACGAGCCATTTGAACGACAACCTCGCCAAGTACAATGCCCAAACCCAGAACCGCTACAAGCTCTCGCTTTCCATCGGCGTCTCTTATTTCGACCCGGAAGACATGAACTCCACGGTCGAGGACCTGATGGCTCGTGCCGACGAAGCGCTCTACGAGCAGAAGCGCTCCAAGAAAGAGGCGCAGCCGAGCAGCGTCCGCTAAAGCACCAAGTTCGAAAAAAGCGGCCGCTTCCCACGGCGGCTTTTTTTTATTATACTTGGGCTCATCGATGAGTCTCTTCTGGATCGCTCTCCTCACAGCGTCTTTCTTTCTCGCGGCTTATTTCACGTACGGCCGTTTCCTCGCGCGGCGGTTCGACCTCCGCGACGACCGCCCTACGCCCGCCGAAGAGCTCGCCGACGGCGGGGACTATGCGCCTGCACCCAAGGGTTTTCTCCTCGGCCAGCATTTCTCCGCGATCGCGGCTGCAGGACCGATCGTGGGTCCGATCCTGGCAGGTCTCTGGTTCGGCTGGCTACCGGCGCTTCTTTGGATCGTGCTCGGCTCCGTCTTCTTCGGAGCGGTGCACGACTTTTCGTCGCTCGCCGGATCGGTGCGCCACAAGGCGGCGTCGATCGTCGAGATCGTGCGCAGCCAGCTCGGCCGCCGCGCGCACCTTCTTTTCCTGGGTTTCGTCTGGCTTTCGCTCGTCTACGTGATCACGGCGTTTACCGACCTCACGAGCGCGTCGTTCGCGGACGCGGAGCTGGGCGGCGCGGTGGCGTCGTCGTCGGCGATGTACCTGGCAATCGGCGTGGCGATGGGCCTCGCGCTGAAAGCGCGCATGCCGCTCAAAATCGCGACGCCCATTTTCCTCGCGCTCACCGTGGCCGCGATCTGGTTCGGCCAATTCGTCCCGCTCGTCCTTCCCGCGTCCGTTTTCCCGGACGCCCGCTCGACCTGGAACGTCATCCTTCTTTTCTACTGCTTCGCCGCGTCGCTCGCGCCCGTGTGGATTCTCCTTCAGCCGCGCGGCTATCTAGGCGGTTTCTTCCTTTACGCGACGCTCGGCGCAGGGATCGCCGGGCTCTTTCTCGGCGGGGAGACCGTGAGCTGGCCCGCCTTCACGGGATGGACCTCGCCGAAAGGGCTGCCGCTTTTTCCGATGCTCTTCGTGACGGTCGCCTGCGGCGCCTGCTCGGGTTTCCACGGCATCGTTTGCTCGGGCACGACGTCGAAACAGATCGCCAAGGAGAAGGATTGCCGGCTCGTCGGCTACGGCGGGATGCTCCTCGAGGGGCTCGTCGCCGTCGTCGCGCTCGCCACCGTGATGGTGCTCTCGAAGGGCGATGCGCTCGCCTCGGCGTCGCCGGACCGCATCTACGCCGAAGGCCTCGCGCGTTTCGTCTCGCACTTCGGGATTCCGATGGCATTCGCGCGTTCGTTCGCGCTCCTGGCCTTCACGACCTTTATCTACGACACGCTCGACGTCGCCACTCGCCTCGCTCGGTACATCCTCCAGGAGCTAGCGGGCTGGAAAGGGACCGCCGGCAAAATCGCCGCCACCGTCGCCACTCTCGCGGTCCCACTTTTCTGCGTGAGTTTGAAACTCGCCGACGAGGGCGGCGTCGCCCAGCCCGCGTGGAAAGTTTTCTGGACGATCTTCGGCACGTCGAACCAGCTTCTGGCCGCGCTCACGCTGATGGCGATCTCGATGTGGCTCAAAAAAACCGGACGGCCCTGGTGGGCGAGCGCGATCCCGATGACGTTCCTTTTCGCGATGACGCTCTGGTCGCTGGCACTTCTCCTTAAACCCACGCTGGTCGGCGCGATCGCGGCCGTTCTGCTCGTTCTCGCCGCGCTCCTCCTCTACGAAGCGGCCGCCGCTCTCCTCGGCCGCAAACCCGCCCGCTCATGAGCCTCCGCGCCCGGATCGAGACCCGCCTGACCGAGGCGTTCGCGCCGGTGCGGCTCGAGGTGCTGGACGACAGCCATCTGCACGCGGGGCACCTGCCGGGGATCCAGGGCGAGACGCATTTTTCGGTGAGGATCGTTTCGGCGGCGTTCCGGGGCAAGAGCCGCGTGGAGCGCCACCGGCTCGTGTACGACGCGCTGGGACCCGAGTTCGAAGGGACGCTCCATGCGCTCCGCATCCTGGCGGCCTCCGATGACGAACTGCCTCCGGTTTCTCGCGGCGGCATGTGATAAACTATCCCTAAAGAGGGCTTAAAAAAACGGATGGATCAAAAAGCGTTCGCCGCGGGAATGTCCGCGAACCGCAATTGGCGCGAGGCCGTGAAAGAAGCGGCTTCCCGCGTGAAAAAGGAGCTCGGGGGGCGCTCGTGCGACCTCGCGCTCGTCTTCGTTTCCGAAAGCTACGACACGCTCGAGCCCGCCGCGTTCGCCAAAGCAATCACGGACGCGCTTCCTTACCGCGTCCTCCTGGGCTGCAACTCGAGCGGCGTTATCGCCGGCAAGAACGAGGTGGAAATGGAACCCGCGATCTCCATCTTCGCGATGCACGTTCCCGGCGTGAAACTCTACCCGTTCGTCGTTCCTCCAAGCGAGACGGCCGCGCTGGCCGACGGCACGCGCCTCATCAAGTACCTCGACATCTATCCCACTGACAAGCCGCGTTTCCTCTGCTTCGCGGATCCCGTCACGTGCGACGTCGTGAAACTCCTCCACGGATTCAACGAAGGGTACAAGGGCCTGCCTGTCGTGGGCGGCCTCGCCTCCGGAGGCGTGATGGGCGCTCCTAATTGGCTTTGCCTGAACGGCACAGTGTATTCCGAAGGCGCGATTGGCGTCGCGATCGTCGGCGACCTCGAATTCGAGACGGTCGTGTCGCAGGGCTGTCGTCCGATCGGGAAGCCTTACGTCATCACGAAGGCCGAAGACAACACGCTTTACGAACTCGCCGGGCGGCAGTCGCTCCTGGTGGTGCGCGAGCTCCTCGAGAGCCTGACAGGGAAGGACCGCAGTCTCGCCGAACACTCACTCTCCGTGGGACTTGCGATGGACGAGCGAAAGACCGCGCACAAACGGGGGGACTTCGTCATTCGCAACATCGTGGGGTTCGATCCCGACGCCGGCACGCTCGTGATCGGCGCGCATCTTAAAGTAGGCCAGACGCTTCAGTTCCAGCTTCGCGACGCAGACACCTCGTCCGAAGACTTAAGGCTCCTCCTCGAGAAAGTGCACGCGGAAGACGGCAAGCCGCGCGGGGCGCTACTTGTCAGCTGCTGCGGCCGCGGCAAGCAATTTTACGGAAAACCGGACCACGACGCCTCCGCGATTCAGTCTAGCTGCGGCCCGATTCCGCTCGCGGGTTTCTTCGCCAACGGCGAAATCGGCCCGATCGGGGATAAGAATTACGTCCACGGGTATACCTCGAGCCTCGTTCTCCTTAAATGAAGCGCCTCCCGGCGCTTCTTCTTTTTTTTATTTCCCTTTCCACCGTGCCTGCGGCCCAAGCCGAACCGTTCACGATTCTCGCGCTCGGCGATTCGACGACGGCCGGTACGCCCGGTTTCCGTTCGCCGGTCGAAGCGCCGCCCGAGGGAGAGGGGGATCCGGAGAGCCAGTACGCGTTCTGGATCGAGCGCGCGCGTCCGGATTGGAAAGTCCTGAACCGCGGCGTGAACGGCGAGCGAACGGATGAAATCCGAAGCCGTTTCGAGGCCTCGGGCGAACGCGCCTCCGCGATCGTCGTTCTCGCCGGCGTGAATGACCTCTACCAGGGCCGTTCGGCGGAACGCGTGAAAAGTGAACTCGATGCGCTCTGGAAAGCCGCCTCTGCACGCGCGGAGAGTGTCGTCGTCTGTACGATTCTGCCCTACGACACGGCGGGCTCCGACGTCCGCGAGAGGACGGCGGAGGTCAACGCATGGATCCGCTCCGAAGCCGCCCGCCGCGGCTTCTTTTTTTGTGATACGCATGCGGCGGTGTCGAGGTCGGACGGTCTCCTTGAAAACACACCGGACGGCCTCCATCCGAGTGCGGGCGGCTACCGCCGGATGGCCGACGCGCTGCTCCCCGTGCTGGAAACCGTTAAAAACACTAAAGTTAAATAGAATTAAACCTTTTCCACCCGAGGTGCGTCTAATGGGTGTGAGCCATCCAACCACAAGGAGGAAGCGATGAATCGAATGCTGAAGGTTTGGGGAGCGATCGGACTTTGCGGTCTAATGACCGTGCCCGCTTTCGCGGAGCCGGGCGCCGCAGACCTCGAAGAAATGAAGGAAAAAAATCCGGAAGAATACCGCCGGGTGGTCCAGGATAAAAAAGACAGGATCCGTGAGAAGCTTAAGGATCTTAAAGAAAATGATCCGGAAAAGTTCCAAGAGGTGAAGGAAAAGATGAAGACGCGCCAGAAGGAGCGTCTTGATCGTCTTCGCGAGGAGGATCCCGACAAATTCCGGGAGGTCGTCGGAAGGAAAGAGGAGAAGCTTCGTGAGCTCAAAGAGCGCGATCCGGAGAAGTACCGGAAGTTCGTCGAAAATCATCCGAAGCTCGCGGACCGAATCGAAGACCGCAAGGACCACCGCGAAGACGTGCGCGACCGCAAAGAAGATTTCCGCGACCGCCGCGAGGATCGCAGGGACGGCGGCGTGAGGGATCACGGTCAGGGAGTGGGTCGGGGCAACGGACAGGGCGGCGAGCGCCGTGCCGGTCCCGCGGGAAAACGTGGACGCAACGACTGACGAACGCACGCTAGCTCTCCGGGCGGGAGAAGGGGATTCGGAAGCCTTCTCCCGCCTGGTCGATCTTTTTCAGGAGCGGTCGATCCGGATCGCGTATTCGTTTCTGGGAAACGCCGAGGACGCACGCGACGCGACACAGGAAGCGTTCGTGAAGGCCTGGCAGGCGCTTCCCAGCTTCCGTGGCGGGAGCCGTTTCTCGACGTGGCTTTACCGGATACTCGCCAATCACTGCAAGGACAGGCTCAGGCAGAGAAAGGCACGCGAGCTTCTTTTTTTTTGGAAAACGCCCGACGAAGGGCCGGCGGACCCGCCAGAAGCCGTCTTCCGGGGGCGCGGCCCGGCGGAAGCGACGATGGACGGGGAGCTCGAAGCGCGGATCCGGAAGGCCGCCGGCGAGCTGCCGTTCCGCCAACGATGCGTGTTCTCGCTGAGGTATCTCGAAGGTTTCGCGTTGGACGAAATCGCCGAAACGCTGGGAATTTCTCTTGGAGCGGTGAAGGCGAATCTTTGGCAGGCGTGCCGTAAAATGAAGAGCAGTCTCGCAGATTGCATCGGGGAGGAAGCATGAAAGAAAATTTCGAAAAAACGGACGAGGCCTTCATGAAGAAACTACGTCCGCTGCGCGAGCGGCGGCTGAACGAACGCCTCTTGAGCGGTTTCACGGCTTCCGTTGAACGGAAGATCGCCTCCGCCGGATCGCCGGTCGGCGCGGGGATTCGCCGCTGGGCCCCGTTCACGGCCGCGCCGGCGATCCTCGGACTCGTCGCGCTCCTATGGATCACGTACCCCGCCGAAAACGTTCAGCTAGCCCAGCTCTCCGATCCTGACGCGCTTTCGGCCGAGATCGCTGCGCTGAAGGACCTCGGAGAATGGACTGAAGCGGACGAACGCGGCGTCTGGACGCAGGAAGAATCGCTTGAGATTGAACTTTCGCAGGTTGAGACTCCGAGCCGTATCGGCTAAGACGCGGCTCGGGTGTGTTATGATCGGGGTTCGGGCGAATAGCTCAGCTGGTTAGAGCATCTGCTTTACACGCAGAGGGTCGGTGGTTCAAATCCACCTTCGCCCATTTTTTATTCTACTAACGGACCCTCTCACCCTATCTTTACCCACGTCTTGAATCCCCCCAAGTATCAGGTAATCTTTTAGTTAAGGCATATTTTAACGGCACCGCGCCGCCGACGACCTCACGGAGGAAATCGCTTGGCCGATCGTGTATTTTGTGCGAAAAAAAGAACCGCGCTCCGTGGAATCTCCGCCGCGCTTTTGGCCGCTTTCGTCGCGCAAGACCTCGCGCTTGCGGAAATACTCGCTCCGCCGGTGGATCCGGCGCGCGACGCGTTTTCACGCGCGCTCGCCCAGAACGTGCTACCGCGCCTGCCCGAGTCGATCGCGCGGGTGGAAGAAACTTTTTTTCCTCCGGAATCTTCGACGACCCTCATTCTGATCCAGGACGCGCACACCAATCGGACCGGCCAATTGAACGTGGCGCGCACGCTCGACTTCCTCATTTCGGAGCGCGCGGTGCGGACCGTCTTTCTCGAAGCCGGCGACGGCAACGAATCCCTTTCGTTCCTGCGGAAATACGCCTCCCCCGCCGACCGCAAGCGCATCGCCGAGTCCTATCTTCGGAAGGGAGAACTCCAGGGCACCGAATACCTGGATCTGACTTCGGACCGCTCGTTCGTCCTTTGGGGCGTCGAGGACATGAGCCTGTACGCGCGTTCCCTCGAGACCTACCGGGCGGCGCAAGGCGCCCGCGGCCGCGCCGAGGATTACCTGGCGCGCGCGGAGTCGGCGGTGCGCACACTCGAGCCGCGCGTGTACAACCCGTTCCTCTACGAGTTCGATCGCAAGTACCGGGCGTTCAGCGCGGGCCGCGCGCCCATCACGGAGTACATGCAGGCGCTTTCCGGAGAGGCCGAGAAACTCCGGATACCTCTTTCTTCTTACCCGCATCTTAAAAACTTTAACAAACTGAGAGAGTTGGAAGCGGCGATCGACTTCGAGAAAGCCAACGACGAACAAATGCGCGCGGTCGCCGAAAGCGGCGCGGCCGAGGAGCTCGCGGAGGCGTCGCGCGACGCGCAGTCGCCTTACAAGCTCGGGTCTGCGGCGGACGGCGCCAAGCGTTCGTTCTATCTCGTCCTCGAAGCGCGCCTGGGGAAAGCGCTTTCCCGTTATCCCGAACTCGCGCGCTATCTCGAGTACCTACGCTACGCCTCCGAGCTCGACGCGCCCGCCCTTCTCCAGGAGCAGGAGCGCCTCCAAAGTGCGGTGTTCACGACGCTGTGCGAGAGCCGGGACGAAGTGCTCCTTTTGGAGGTCTCGCGCAACATCGATACGCTGAGGAAACTCCTCAAACTCACGCTGCTCCCCGACGAGTACCGCGAATACCGCCGCCGCCGACGCGCGCACGGCCTGGCGCGCATGACCGGTTTCCTGAACCGCAAGTTGATGGAGTCGGGCGGCTCCTACGAAAAAGCACTTTTCCTCGAGACCGCGCACGAGCGCACGATCCGCTCTTGCGAACGTTTTTATTTCCTGACGCTCCTGCGGGACGCACGTTTCGTCGAGAACGCACTCGCCAAGATGGAAAAAAGCGGCGACCGCACGGCCGTGCTCGTCGCCGGCGGCTATCACGCGCCGAATCTGAAGCGTCTCCTCCGCCGCCGGAACGTCTCGTACGCATGCGTCACCCCGAACGTGCTCGCCGAAACCAACGTCGAGCGATACGAGAAGCTTCTGCTTGGCCAGCGTTTCGGCGGATTCTTCGCCCGCCGCCGCGAAACCCCGGGACCCAAGCGTTCGACGATGATGCTCACGCGCACACTCACGTACGACCCGTGGGGCACGCGCGAAACGCTCGGCCGCGAGATCGCAGGCGACGCGTGGCCCGCGGCGCTGAAGGAATTCCAGACCGCGCGGGACCGCGAGGCGCCGCAGGCAATCGCCGGCGCGCGCCTGGCGCGATTCAACGGTTTCCGGCATCTTCTCCATCTCGTCGTGCGAAAGAAGATCGAAGATCTTCAGGAAGGAGACACGCCACCGACCGATCCGCGTCTCAACGAGCTCTTCGCGGTCGACCGCATGCTGGTCGAGCAGTACGAGAAGGACCTTCGCTCGCGCCTGGATTCGCACGACGCGGTCCGCGTCCTTCAGTTCAACCAAATGGGGAACCCGACGCGCGAACGTCTCGAAGAGATGACGCGCGCGACCGCGGGCGTCACGCCGCTCGCGCCGCCGACGATCGTCACTCTTCAGGAAACGAGCCAGCGGGTTGGGCAATACAATACCGTCGTCGAGCTCGCGAACGCGATGGGATACAAGCACCAGGAATTTCTCTACCGCGACAATCCCAAGGAGGGTTTCCAAGAAGGCATGGCGATCGTCTACCATCCCTCGTTCGAGCAGGAAGCGATGCACCACCAGCTTCTGCCCGGACGCGGCGGCGTGGAGGTGCTGGTCTTGGGCGTCACGCTCCGGTCCAAGGTGACCGGCAAACGTGTTCACGTGTTCACGACGCGTCTTTCCTGGCAACTCGACGCGCGGCAAGAACGCGCCGAACAGCTCTCGAAGATGCGGGTTTTCGTCCAGCGTTCCGTGCCCGCGGGCGAGCCGGTCATCTTTTCGGGCGATTTCAACTACGCGCTCGAGGAGGAGGCCGCCGACGCTGCGGAGCGGCTCGGCGATCAAACCGACGCTTTCCGTCGGCTGAACGACGGGGTGGCGGGGGTCACGACCTCCCGCGTAATGCGCACGATCAAATTTCCGGGAAAGCGTCCGGACGTGGTTTATTCGAGGGGCCTCGAGCCCGTTCACTCGAGAACCGTGCTGAACCAGACTCCGGTTTCCGACCATTTCGGCGTGATCGCCGATCTGGACTGGTCCGGCGATCCCGCACCGGCTTCCGGCGACCCGAACAGCGTGGTCGATTTCTCGTCTGAAGCCGACCGCACCAAACTCGTCCGGCGTTTCATGGCCGCGCTCCAGGCGGGGGAAGTCACGGAGGAGCTTTTCGGCCGCGCGATGGCCGCGCTCGCCGCTTCGGATCCGGATCTCGCCGCGCATTGCCTTGAGCTCGTGCGTTCGCTGTCCGGGCACGCGGAGGTGCTCAAGCATTTTCAGATGTCGCGCGACGGCGGGACGCTCATTCTCCCCGAGGACCGCGAGGAAAAGGCGAAGTTTATCCTTCGTCTTCTCGAGCCCGACCGTTTTCAAACGATGAACGAACGCGTCCAAGCGGAGCTTCTCGCCGTGGCCGACGGGTTCGTGTTCTCTCCCGAAGAGTTCGACCGTTACGAGGACCTTCTGGCGGCGAACCTCCGGCGCTCCGACCGCGAAGACATCCGCGGGGCTCTCCGGAAGTACGCCCAAGCTTACGTGGATAAGCTTTCGCAGGTCCCCGACGACACGCTCGTCGTGATCCAGGCGGGCGGGGTGAGTAGCCGTCTTTCCACGGACCGCTACCGCGACAAGAACACCGAGCCGTTCGGAGGTCTCTCCCAGCTTCGGCGTCATTTGAACGTGCTGGCGGCGCTGGGTTATAAAAACGTCGCCGTCGTGCACAACGACAAGAACGCCGAGGCGATCCGCGCGGACGTCGCGGAGGGCCGGTATCCCGATTCGTTCAAGGTCGATTACGTGGACGGCACCGGAAAGGGATGGTTCGAGAATTTCGCGGGAACCGTGCGTTCGGCCCAGGGCGCGTACAAGAACGTCGTCATGCTGATCGGCGAGTCGCCCGTTAGCATCGACAACGTGGCGCGTCTGCGCTTCAGCGACCAAAAGAACCATTTCGTGTTCTATCCCGCTCCCGGAAGTTTCCACAAAGCGCAGATCACGCCTAAAGGACGTTTTCTCTCTTATGGAAGCCAAGAGAGCAGAGGCAATTTGGCGCTGGTGTCTCTTGCGGCTCCGGTGGACGATCTTCTCGCCCATTGGAACGACGAGGCCGGGGAGCAGCGTCCGGAGCGCTCGATCGAGACGTATCTTGATTCCGTTCACCGGGACCCGCGCACATCGGGCGTCCTCCTCGACGAACCGGCGGACAACATCAACACGCCGCAGGATGCCGAAGCGCTGCGCGAGAGGCTCTTCCACTCCGTGGAAGCCCTCGGAAAAATCAAAGGCCACCAGAGCGTTCACCCCCGACGCCTCGCACGCGCTTCGCTGATCCTCGCCGGTCACTATTACGGCGACAGCGATCTGCACCCGCAGAGCCAGGTGCCCGTTTTCAGCCATCACTCCACCGTCTGGGGCACCAAGGACGGGCGGTTTTACGTGAAAGCCCAGCTTCCCACGCGTTCGGGACCGAATCTCTTCGGCGACGAAAACTACAAGCGCGAGCTTTGGTTCTACGGAACGCCGCTTCCGGGGGTGCCGAAACCGGAGCTCGTGTGGTCGAACGATCCGCTGGGCGTGATCGTCAGCGGGAACGCCGGCAGCGGCGACAGCTGGAATCTCTCCGAGATCATCATCGCGCACGACCTTCTCTCGGCGCGCATCGTCAATCCGAACCGCGAAGCGATGATGCTCCGCCGCGTCGGCAACATGATCCGGCTCATGTACAATCTGCATAAATCGGACAAGAACATCGACACGTTCGACTTCACGGCGGACATGGCCGAGGCGTCCCTGGAGGCTCGGGAGCTCTTGAAGCTGAATTACAACACGGGATCCTGGGTCGCCACTTTACGAGTCATCGCGCGCTATTACGAGGGGCGGACGATCCCTCTCGTTCTCACGCACGGCGATTACGGTCCGGGGAACATCATCGTCTCGGACCAGGGGCAGGCGGTGGTCGACGGCGAATACGCGGGGGCTCTGGCGCCGCGCGAGCGGGACTTGGCGACCGTGATCATGCGGTCCATTCAGATATCGAGCAACGATTCGAATTTGCGGAAGATCGTACGCGAAATCCTCGACAGGCACGTGGAGTTGACGGGTCAAAAGGTGGAGAGGCCGATCCTCTATTATTTCATCGCCCGCAAATTCCTCGACAGCGCCTACGACATCGTGCAGTTCCGCAATAACGAGCTCGGCGGAAGGCGAGACGTCGAAGCGAGCCGACAATTTTTGATCGCGGCCATGGCGAGCCTCCCCGCGCGGGACGAGCGGCCCGACAGGGATCCCTCCAAAGACCCCGAGCAGATTTCGGAAGTGATCTTCGCGGCCGCGGTCCGGGCCCAGCTTCACACGCGCCTGCTCGACCATCTGCGCTGGGGCCGCATCAGCGTGAACACGGGTTATTTCGACCCGGAAGGGAAGCCTAACGCCATCGCCTATTACCGGGACGGCGATTTCATCACGCGGGGGCTCGTGTCCCAGGCGCTCACGACCCTTCAGGGCGACCGCGAACAAAAGGTCGCCGAGAACGCGCAACGGGCGTTCCGGGTCATCGATCAAAATTTCAGCGACACGGCGGCCGGCGGCGCGCGCCTAGCCGAAGCCGACGTCGCCCCCGAGGGCCTCTTGGGCCTACGCGCTGCTTCCGTCGAGGACGGCGCCCGCTTCGCACGGGGTCTTTACGACGCGACCAAACGCACGGGGTTCTTTGCGCTCGATGCGTCGCTTTTCGAAACGGAGCTCGACCGCTCGCGCGGCCTCGTCGTGTACGGCCGGGACGGGGGCCGCCTTGAGCTCGCGCTCCCCGCCGCGGCCGCTCCGGCCGCCGCTTCGCTCGCCGCCGCCCTGCCCGCCGCCGAGGCCCCGATGACGATGTCCGACGTGAAGATGAAACTCGACCAGGCCCGGAAAACCGCCGACGCGTTCCAAACGGACCCCGCGCTCGACGCGGTGAAGGCCGCCGCGGTCGTCGATCTCGATTCGCTGAATCCCGCCGAACGCGGTTTCGACGAGGCGATCGCGCCGATTCTCGCGCGCGAGATGCGCGCCGCCCGCGAGGGCACGCCGTGGGGCCGCAACGCCCGTTTCCTTCTCGCCGGCGACGCCCGCGCCGCCGCGCGCGTGATGGAGGAGCTCTCCAAGCTTTACCCCAAAGGCCAGGATTTCGTCGTGACCGATCCGGCCGCCCTCGGCGAGCACGGCGAAAGGACGGTCCGCGTGACGACGCCCGCGGGGACGCGGCAAACCGGCCGCCGCCACTTCTATCTCGAGACGCCGGGCAAAGGGGACGTCCCGGATTTCCGCGGCTCGTTCAAAGCCGCTCTTTCGATCGCGCGCCTGGAGACGCTCGACGCGACTATCCTCGTTTCGGGCGCCTGAAGGGATTCGTCGAGACGCTCCTCAAACATCCGGTCGACGCGGCGGATTTTATTTCGGCCGTCGAAGCCCGTCTACCCGAGGCACGCCTCAGGGAATTCGCGGTCCCGCCCATCGTGCGGCTTCCGATCAACCTGATTCTTCAAGGGGCACGCCTGGCGATACGGATGGCCGAGCAGTCGGCTTGATCCGCCGCCTCCGACCCGGTTTTTTCTGGACACCACCCGCCCCGGGGCATAGAATGGGCCCCAGATATGTCGTTTGATTCTCTCGGACTCCATCCGAACATCCTGAAAGGCATCCACGAGCTCGGGTTCAGCAACCCGACGCCGGTACAAGAGGAGGCGATCCCCCAGATATTGAAAGGGGGAGACGTGATCGTCTCCGCGCAGACCGGAACCGGGAAGACCGCCGCATTCGTTCTGCCGACCCTGCACCGCCTTCTCTCGACCCCGCGCCAGAAGCCGGGCCCCGGCCCACGCGCTCTCTTTGTCGCGCCGACCCGCGAACTCGCTCTCCAGTCGCTCCAGCATCTCGAGGACCTTTCGCGTCACGTGCCTCTCCGCGGCGTCGCCATTTTCGGCGGGGTTCAGATGTACCCCCAGACCAAGGCGCTTACCGAAGGCGTAGACATCATTTCGGCCACGCCGGGCCGCCTCTTGGATCACGTTTATGAAGGCCGCATCGACTTTGGCGTGCTCGAGGTCTTCGTTCTCGACGAAGCCGACCGCATGATGGACATGGGCTTCTTGCCCGACGTCCGGAAAATCATCTCGCTCCTGCCGCCGAAGCGTCAGAGCCTCATCGTGTCAGCGACGATCCCCGCGGACATTCTCAAACTCTCGCGCGAATTCACGAAGGATCCGGTGACCGTCCAGATCGGCCTTCGCACCGACACCGCCAAGGGCATCCGCCACTCGGTGTACCCGGTCGCGCACGGCCAGAAAGCAGAGCTTCTCGTGAAACTTCTCCTGACCCGGGAGACGGACATGGAATCGGTGATCGTTTTCACGCGCACGAAGATCGGCGCGGACAAGCTTTTCCGCTCTCTCGAGCGCGCTCGCATCCGCACCGCGCTCATCCACGGCGACCGCTCACAGGACCAGCGCAACCGCGCGCTCGAATTCTTCAAGCAGGGCGAGTGCCAAGTGCTCGTGGCGACCGACGTCGCCGCGCGCGGCATCGACGTGAAGGGCGTCTCGCACGTCGTGAACTACGACGTTCCGCAGGCTCCGGAGGATTATATCCACCGCTCCGGCCGCACCGCCCGCGCCGAACGCACCGGCGACTCGTTCACCTTCATGGCGCCCGACGAACGCGAACTCGTCGAAGACATCGAACGCATCACCAAGCTCGAGCTTCCGCGCGTCACGCTCGCCGGATTCAACTACCGCCCCGACGCTCCCGGCGGCCACGGTTCGCACGGGGGAGGTTCGCGCGGCGGATCCTCGCGCGGCGGTGGGCATCGTTCCCCGGGCGGCGGCCAGGGTTCCCACGGCCGCGGCCGGCGCTGATTCCGGAACAAACCGTGTCCGTTTTTCGCAACCGGACCGTTCTCCTGACCGGCGGCTCCAGCGGCATCGGCTGGGAATTTGCCAAACTCTTCCTTTCCGACGGCGCCCGCGTGATCCTGGCGGCGAGCCAGGCCCCGAAGCTCGAAGAAGCGGCCGCCTCCCTCGAAAAAGCCTGCGGCGTCCGTCCCCGCACGATCGCCGTCGATCTTTCCTCTCGTGAAGCCGTGTTCGCGCTACGCGACCGCCTCGATGCCGAAAAAACCACGGTCGACGTTCTCGTGAACAACGCCGGGTTCGGCCTTTACGGCCCGTTCCTCTCCTACGACGCCGACCGCGTCCGCAAGCTCGTCGACGTGAACGTCCAGGCGCCGCTCCTTCTTACGAGGCTCTTCGCGCCGGGAATGGTCGAACGGGGATGGGGCCGCGTGATGAACGTCGCCTCGACCGCCGCGTTCCAGGCGATCCCCATCGAGTCGGTGTACGCCGCGTCGAAGGCGTTCGTTCTTCTTTTTTCGGAGGCGCTCGCCGACGAGCTCTCCGGGACCGGCGTCGCCGTGACCTGCCTCTGCCCCGGCCCGACCCGCACGCCTTTTTTTAACAGCGAGATGATTTCCTCGAAAACCGTGACCAGGAACATGATGGCCGCGGACGAAGTGGCCCGCGCCGGCTACCGCGCGCTTGAGCGCGGCAAGTCCCTCCAGATCGCCGGAGCGAAGAACCGCACCGCGGTGTTCCTCGAGCGTTTCGTTCCCCGAAAAATGGTCGTGAAACTCGCGCGGCGAGTGGTAGAATAGCCTTTCACAGAGGCTTTTTTCCGATGACCGAGAAATCCCGCTCCATCCAAAATCTCGAAGAACGCATGGAAGGCCTCGAGCCTTCCTCGTTCCGCTACCAAATCCTGTCCTCCGCCCGCGACTTCAAGAGTTCGTGGATCGATCTCGGCCAGCGCCTCTTCACCGTTTACAAAGACAAGCTCTACAAGGACTGGGGCTATCTCACGTTCGAGGCCTACTGCTCGAAGGAGATCGGTATCAAGCAGACGACGGCCGTCAAGATGCTCAAATCCTACTCGTTCCTCGAGCGCGAGGAGCCGTCGTTCTTAAAAGAAGAGAATCTCGAGGAGCGTAAGCCCGCGCGCATCCCCAGTTTCGAGTCCGTGAACGCCTTGCGTCTGGCGAAGGAAAGCGAGCGCTTGTCCGAGACGAAGTACGAGGAGCTGCGTGAGGATGTCTTCGAAGGCGAGAAGGAAGACGGCGAGATCCAAAAAAAGATCCGCTACGTGCTGAAGGCCGCCCCTCGGCCCGCCGGCGCCCCCGACAAGGCCGACGAGGACAAGGCGGCGGTGCTGAAGAAGCTCCTGGCCCAGCTCGAGCAAGCCAAGTCCAAGATGAACGAACTCGAAGTGCCCGCCAAAGTCTTGAGGCAGATGGAAGCGCTCATCGAGTCTCTCGAGGCCTACAGGCCGTGACGCAGACGCGCACGTTCACGCCGCGCGAGGCCAACTCCGCGCTGCCGCTCGTGCGCCGTATCGTGGACGACATCCTTTCCGCCGGCAAAGCGCTTCGGGCCATTTCGCTCGAGATCGGCGCGGGCGCCGAGGAGAACCCCGAGGTGAAGCGCCTGATGGGCGTGCTCGAGGAGCTCTTCGACGAGCTCGAGGACCTGGGCTGCTCCTACCGGGATTGGAATTTCACCCAAGGCCTCGTCGATTTCCCGTCGATCATCCAGGGCCGCGAGGTCTGCCTGTGCTGGAAGAACGACGAGCCCACGGTCGCCTATTACCACGAAGCGGACGCGGGTTTCGCGGGCCGCAAGCCCGTTCCGTCCGAATTTCTTTAAACCAACAAAAAGGAGACACCGCATGTCCCGCAAAACCCTTCCGCTCCTCGTCCTTTCGATTTTCCTCACCGCCGAAGCGCAGGCAGCCACTTACGAGATCGACGTCGTGCATTCGAGCGTCGAGTTCAAGGTGAAGCACCTGGTCGGAAAAACCGGCGGGCGTTTCAAGAATTTTAGCGGTACCATCGAATACGACGAGAAGAATCCGGAGCGCTCGACCGTGAACGTGAAGATCGATGCGAAATCCATCGACACGAACAACTCCATGCGCGACGACCATCTCAAGAACCCCGACTTCCTCGAAACCGAGAAGCATCCGGACATGACGTTCGTCTCGAAGAAAGTCGATCCGGCCGCGAGCACCCTCACTGGCGACCTCACGCTCCACGGCGTCACGAAGGAAGTGACGATCCGGTACGAAATGGGCGGACTCGCCGCGGACAAGGACGGCAAACGCCGCCTGGGCGGCTCAGGCACCGCCAAGTTCGACCGGACGGATTTCGGCATCAAGTACGACCCCACCGGCGTGACCGTCGGGAAAGAAATCGCGGTCCAGCTCGAGATCGAGGCGGTCGAACGCGGCTAAATGGAAGTCCTGGGGCTAGTCCTCGTCGGCATCGTCGCGGGGATTTTCGGAGGGCTTTTGGGGATCGGGGGCGGCACGATCGTCGTTCCGGCCCTCGTTTATTTCTTTGGAATGACCCAGCACAAAGCGCAGGGGACGATCCTCGGCGCTTTTCTGCTTCCGGTGGCGGTCCTAGGTTTCCTCAAATATTACCGCACCGGCAACGCCGACATCCGCATGGCGGCGTTCATCGCGGCGGGAATCTTCCTCGGTAGCTGGGTCGGGGCTTCCTTGAGCCTTTCGATGTCCGAACCCACCCTCAAGCGCGTGTTCGGCGTATTTCTCCTGGCCGTCGCGCTCAAGATGTTCCTTTCGAAGTAGATTCCGGACAAAAAAAGCGGCCGCCCCGAAAGGCGGCCGCTTTAATTCTTGATGGATTACGAGAGGTGCTTCGAGACGAGCTTGGTCATCTCGAACATCGAGACCTGGGCTTTGCCGAAGATCGGCTTCAGCTTCGCATCGGCGTTGATGTTGCGGCGGTTCATCTTGTCCTGGAGGTCGTTCTTCTTGATGTACTCCCAAAGCTTCTTCACGACCTGGGTACGCGGAATCGCCTTCGAACCGATGACCTGCGCGAGAGCGTCGCTCGGAGTGAGCGGCTTCATGAACGCGGCGTTTGCTACTTTTTTGGCCACTTTAAAATCCCCCTCAATTGGTTGGAACGTTACGTTGGACGCGAATCGTCCGTCGTTGACTCTGATAGTTCTAGCATATCCCCCTCTGAAAGAGAAGAAAGAAAAAAACCGATTCCCCGAGGTATAATCAACACATGAAGGGACTTTACGCGCATGTGCCGTTCTGCGCGCGGCGCTGCCACTACTGCGATTTCGTCGTCACCACGTCCGCCGACCCGGCGGACCGCGCGTCGTTTCTCGAATCCTTCGCCCGGGAAGCCGACGCGCGGCGTGAATCGGCCGGCCCCGCGCCGTTCGACACGCTGTACTTGGGCGGCGGCACGCCCTCCCGCTTGGACGACCTTGAGATCGAGGCCCTTTTCGGCATCCTGCGCGCGCGCTTCCGCTTCGCGCCCGACGCGGAGATCACGATCGAGGCGAACCCCGAGGACGTGACGACCGCGAAGGCGCGGCTCTGGCGCGCGCTCGGCGTGAACCGCGCGTCCGTGGGCGCGCAGACGTTCGACGATGCGACTCTCGCCCGCCTGAACCGCTCTCACCGCGCGCAAGAGACGCGCACGGCGGTCGAGGCCCTCCGCGAAGCGGGGATCGAAAACGTGAGCTTGGACCTCATACTCTCTCTTCCGGGGGAAAGCACCGCCGCCGCTCTCGCTTCAGTGGAAGCCGCGATCGCGCTCGCCCCCCAGCACGTTTCGGTCTACGAACTCACCGTGGAAGAGGGGACCGCGTTCGGCCGCATGCGCCGTGCGGGGCGTCTCGCCCTTCCCCCTGAGGAAACCGCGCTCGAGACTCTCACGGCCGCCCGTTCCAGGCTCACGGCCGCCGGGTACGATCATTACGAGCTCCTCAGCTTTTCGCAGGTGGGCTTCCGCTCCCGGCACAATCTTCTCTACTGGAGGAACGCGGAGTATCTCGGCCTCGGTCCCGGCGCGTGGTCGTATCTGGGCGGGACGCGTTCGCGCGTCGCCGATTCGCACGAGGCGTGGCTAGAAAAAGCCCGTCGCGGCGATTTTTCGCCGTGCGAATCCGAACGGCTCGATCCTGCGCGCGTGCCGTTCGAGTCCCTGCTTCTGTCGCTCCGGCTTTCCGAAGGCGCCGAAGAGGCGCGCTTCGCTGGGGCGGTGCGCGCGCTCGAGCCTTCGATCGCGAAGCTGTCGGATCAGGGGCTTCTCGTACGCGCGGACGGGCGCCTCAAATTCACCGAGCGCGGAAAGCTTTTCGCTGAGACGGTTTTCGCCGAGCTGTCGCTTCCCGACGTGAAAATATGCTAGAATCCAGTTCCGGCGATCCGCGCGCCGCCTACGAGAAGGCGGTGGACCTCTTCGGGCAGGGAAAGCTCGAAGAAGCGGCGGCCGCTTTCCAGGAGCTGATTGAAGCCCATCCGAACCACGTCGACGCCTACGAGGCGATCGGTATGGTTTATTACCGCATGGGGCGCGTCGACGACGCGATCGAATGGACCGAACGCCTCGCGGCGGTCGATCCGTCCCACGCGATGGCGCATTCGAACTTGTCCGTGTTCTACATGAAAAAAGGGATGAAGGAGCGCGCCGAGGAAGAAAAGGCGAAGGCGGTCGTCCTCCAATTCGGGAAAAAAAAGTGAAGAATAAGAAAACGGCCGCCGTCCGCGTCGGCCTCGTCCAGATGACCTGCTCGAACGACGTGAAGGCCAACCTGAAAAAGGCCGTCGAACGGGTCCGCCAAGCCGCCTCCCGCGGCGCGAAAATCGTCTGCCTCCAGGAGCTTTACCGCACCGAATACTTCTGCAAGCTCGAAGACGCGAAGCTCTTCGACCTCGCCGAGACGATTCCCGGCCCCTCCACCGAAGCGCTCTCGAAGGTCGCCCGGGAGAAGAAGGTTGTGATCGTGGCTTCGCTTTTCGAAAAGCGAGCGACGGGGGTCTACCACAACACGGCGGTCGTGATCGACGCCGACGGGAAACTCCTCGGCAAGTACCGCAAGATGCACATCCCGGACGACCCCGGCTTTTACGAGAAGTTCTATTTCATCCCCGGCGACCTCGGTTTCCGCTCGTTCAAGACGCGTTACGCCACGATCGGCGTCTGCGTCTGCTGGGACCAGTGGTTCCCGGAGGCCGCGCGCCTCACGGCTCTCGCGGGAGCCGAAATTCTTTTTTACCCGACCGCGATCGGTTGGAAAGCGGGCCGCCAGGACGAAGCGGCCTCGTACCATGACGCCTGGCGCACGGTCCAGCGGGGGCATGCGATCTCGAACGGCGTATTCGTGGCGGCGGTCAACCGCGTCGGACGCGAAGGCGAATTCAAGTATTGGGGTGGCTCGTTCGTGTCCGACCCATTCGGGGCTGTGACGGCCGAAGCGGGCGCCTCCGAAGAAACCCTCCTCGTCGATTGCGACCTGTCCTCGGTCGAGCAAACGCGCCGCGAATGGCCGTTCCTGCGCGACCGCCGCATCGATGCTTACGGCGACATCTCGAAGCGTGTCCGCGACTAAACGTCCGGCGTCTCCGGCCTGGCGAATGCCCGCCGAGTGGGAAACCCACGAGGCGACGTGGCTGACGTGGCCGCGCAACAAGATCACCTGGCCCGGGACGATGCTCCGGGAAGTCGAAAACATCTACCTCCGGATGATAGAGGCTCTCGCCGTCGGTGAAACGGTGCACCTCATCGTTCGCGACGAAAAGACCGCCGCTTCGGTGCTCAAGCGCTTGAAGCTCAAGGCGCCCCGGCTCGTTTTCCACGAGGTGGCGGCGGTGGACACCTGGATCCGTGATTACGGCCCGATTTTCGTGAAGGACCCCCACGGCCGCAAAGCGTTCACGAAATGGACGTTCAACGCCTGGGGCGGCAAATACAAGGACCTCGCGCGCGACAACGGCGTCGTTGACCAGCTCGAATGGCTGCGCCGCACCCCGCGCTTCGACGTCCCGATGGTGCTCGAGGGCGGGTCCATCGACATGAACGGACGGGGCACGTGTCTCACCACCGAACAGTGCCTCCTCAATAAGAACCGCAATCCGAAACTTTCCCGCAAGGACATCGAACGGCGGCTTTCCGAGCGGTTCGGCCTCACGAAAGTGATCTGGTTGAAAGAGGGGATCGAAGGCGACGACACCGACGGCCACATCGATGACATCACCCGTTTCTCGGGTCCGAACACGGTGCTCACGGCCGTCGAGCCCGACGCGTCCGACGCCAATCACGCGATTTTGGACGAGAATCTCCGGATCCTGCGCCGTGAAACGGACCAATCCGGCCGCCGTCTGCGGATTCTCGAGCTCCCGATGCCCGGCCGCGTCTCGCTGGGGAAGTCCCGCGGTCGCCTTCCGGCCAGCTACGCCAACTTCTATATAGGAAACAAGGTCGTTCTCGCGCCGGTTTACTCCCACGCGAACGACAAGAAAGCCGTCCGCATCCTCCGTAAAGCCTTTCCGGGCCGCCGGATCGTCCCGATCGAGTGCACCCCGCTCGTCTACGGCCTAGGCTCCATCCACTGCGTCACCCAGCAAGAACCCGCCTGAACGCCGTTCCAAACTAAGCATATTTAATCGTATTTAATCTTTGTTAGTCGTCAAAAAATCTTGATGCGTCTATTGACCCATGTCCAGGTGACATGTAGACTTCGGACACTTGTCTATTCCTTTGAGGCGGGGCATGCAAGGACCGCCTGATTTTTTGCCGTTGCTTCGTCAAACTTTTTAAAAGGCCGAGAAAAACATCGAGACGATGGGTCCGACCCTAAAAAAGAACGAAACGCAGTCCCGCTACCCCTTTATGGTGCGGGCGATCGCGCTCTCCCTTCTGACGGCTTTCGTCGTCCAGGATCTGGGCCACGCCGCGCCCGCGGAGCTCCTTTCGCGCAATCTCGCCGAAAACCCTTCGATCCTCAAGATTTCCCCCGGCGTCGCGCGGATCGAGGAAATCCACCGGGGCTCCCGCAACCGCCTCCTCATTCACGTGCAGGACGCCCACACGAACGTCAGCGGCCAGCAGAATCTCGCGAAAGTGCTCGAGGAACTCATCACGCGCTACGGCGTAAAAACGGTTTTTGTCGAAGGCGGCCAGCAGGACAATTCGCTCAAATCGCTCCGTCCGCTCGCGCCTCTTTCGACCCGCCGCCAAGTCGCCAAGAAGTATCTGCTACGCGGAGAACTCTCGGGCGACGAATACCTGTCGCTTGCGTCCGACCACGAGTTCCAACTCTGGGGCGTCGAAGAAAGCGCGCTATACGATAAGAATCTGAAGAAATACGCCGCGGTTGTCGAGAAGCGCGAAGAAGCGCTCGGCTACGTGGCGGCCATCGTGCGCCGTTCGGACGGGCTCAAGCGCCGGCTCTGGCCCAAGGAAACACTCGAATTCGACGATTTCCTCCGCCGCTTCGACAAGAAGGAGAAGGATTTCACCGAGTATCATCGCGTGCTCACCGAGGCGGCCAAGCGCTCCGGCGTGAAACTGGCTGACTACCCGAATTTCTCCTCGCTCAAGGATCTGCGCGCGAAGGAGGAAAAGATCGATTTCGCCTCCGCGAACCGCGAGCAGGAAAAGCTCGTTCGCGCGCTCTTCGCGGACGACACGGACCGGGATCTCGCGATGACCCATCTCGCCGAACGCTTGAAGCGCGTGCAGTCCGAAGCACACACGCCCGTCGCTTTCTATAGATCGCTCCTCGACGACGCGAAAGCCCGTAAGATCCGTCTTAAGGAATATCCAAATCTCCTGCGCTACGTCGATTACCTTCGCGCCTACGCCCGCGTCGACATGGCGAAGCTCCTCGACGAGAACGAGGCGATCGAGCGCGAAGTGTACCGCCTGGGCCTGACGGACACGAAGGCGTACTACCTCTACGAGATCTCCGAGCATCTTTCGAACCTCGAGCGTCTTTTCTCCCTGCAGGCGTCGAAGGGCGATTTCCTCGCGCACGTCGAGCGCCGCGCCGAGAACCGCTTCGAGACGATGATGATCCTCGCGTTCCTGAACCGCGAGCTGTGTGAGCTCGGCAATTTCGCGGACGTCCTGCGCTACCGGCCGTCGGTGAACGCCAACGTCGCCGAGGTCGAGGATTTCTACCGGGTGACTGAAGAACGCGATCACGTGTTCCTTGAAAAGGCGTTCGCCAAGATGGACGCCGAGAAGACCGACGTCGCGGTTCTTATCACCGGCGGCTACCACACGCCGCACGTCAAAGAACTCATGAAGGCGCACGGCGTCTCCTACGCGGTCGTCACGCCGAACGTCACCGAAGAGACCAATCTCCGCCGGTACGAAGAAATCCTGCTCGGCCAGCTCGGTTCCGACAACCCTCTCGTGAAAGAGCGCCGGTACGCGGCTACCGAACGCAACACCGCCGACGGCCTTCAGATCAAGAAGGCGATGATTCGCGTCAATTCTCCGATCCCGTCGATCTCGCAGGAGCTCACGCGAGGCTCGGCGCTTCCTCTCTCCAAAAAAACCGCAGATGAATCGCAGTACGCGACCGCCGCCGCGCGCATGGCCAGCCTCGAAGCGCGCCGGGAAGCCGGGAAGGCGACCGTCGGATCGTCCCCAGAACCCGCCGTTTCGCGGGCGGCCGAGACCGTGGTTTCCGGCGCGCGCATCGCCGAAGCGCCCTATCTCCGCAATCTTCTAGAAGGCGTCGGAGAACGCACTCCGGACTGGGCGCGCATGCAGCTCATCTCTGCCATCTTCATCGAAACGGACCAGCCGTCCGTCCCTTTGCGCGACATTCTTGGAAAGGCGTACGAGCGTCTCCGGGCGCGGGGCCTCGACGTCGCCGACAATGACCAAAAGACCATCGAAATCCTGAACCGTCTCGTCGACCTTGGGCTTCTGCGCCGCGACAACAACAATTTCAGTCTCGCCGCCTCGAAGCGCCTCCTTGCCGTGAAGATGAACCACGTGCAGTTCATCCGCTCGGAGCTTTCCGCGGCCGTGGCCGGCGTCGCTGCTCAGCGATCCGGCGCCGACGGCGTCCTGACCGATCTCATCCGGGACTACGCGCGCATCACCGCTCTTTGGTACCGCGCGCCAATTGAAAGCCGTTACCCCTTCCTGAAGGCCGTCTCTTTCCTCGATCAAGCGGAACGGGAGCTTCTGGGAGGGTTCGTGGCCGCGCGCACCGAACTGAACGTCTTGCCGCTCGGCGACGCAATCATGCTGAATACGCTCAAGGAACCGCCGACTGACTGGCTCGAGCGCAACGCCCCGAACTTGAAGGGCCGCACGATTTATTACGTTTCTCCCGAAACGTGGCTTGTCGAGGGCGGTCTGGGTCCCGTGGGCCAGTATCACAGCGTGTGGATGAAGCGCCTCGTACGCGACGCGGCCAACGTCGTGACGATCGAGCCCTACTATCCGTTCAAGCTGGCGCGCAATCGCGAGACCGGCCGCAACGAACTCGTTCCGAACGATTATACGAAGCTTCCCGTGCCGGCCGAAGGCCTAGCCGTGGCGTACGAATTCGACGTCCAAGTGCGCGGCGAGATGATCAAGGCCCAGGTCTATAAAGGAAAGAACAAGTTCGGCATCGAAACGTACTTCATCAAGGACACCCCGGAAAAAATCACGCGTCTCATGTACCGCTACGGACAGTACGGCACCGGCAGCTGGGAAGAATTTTGCGAATTTCTGTCGCGGGCCACCGAGCAGCTCCAGCAGATTCTGGAGACGGAAAAGCAGGCGAAAGAAGGCGCCGCCTATAAGCCGGCGGTCATTTCGCTCAACGATGGCCAGCTCGGACTTTTCCCCGCGTACAAGCGCCAGTCGGACGAATCGAAGGACCCGCGCCGCCACGCCCTCAGCAAGGCGCTCGTCTGGTTCGTGACGCACACCTACCGCAACCGCGGCATCTTTGGTTTCGCGAACGGCTCGAGCTTCCTTTTGGGCGCGGGAGTCCCGCAGAAAATGATGCCGTACTTCCGCCGCATCGACACCTACGACGCGACGAGCGGCGGCCGGCGTATGGCCGACGGCACGAGCGCTGTCAGCGACACGCACGGCGTCGAGGTCGCTCCGATCGACCCTCAGATCGTCGGTTATTCGATCACCAACGGCGACGACCGCGACCAGACCGGCGAAGTCTTCATTCGTATCCTCCGCGAACTTTTCCCCGACGCCGACATCGACCGCCCGACGCCCGCGCAGGTCCTGGCCGTGAAGCTTGAGGCCAAAACGCGTCTCAAGACGAATCCGGTTCTCGTGGGACTCAACCCCGAGATCGCGAACATCGATCCCGCCCGTCCCGTCATCGGTTACTACGGACGCCTCGTCGAAGAAAAGGCCGGCCGCGAACGCGCGTTCACCGATTCTAACTTGCGCGAGCTCGTGAAAATGGGCGTCACCGTGATCCATGCGGGTAAAGTTCAGGGGCACACGCAGGCGATGCACGATGAGCTGGTGGCGCTCGCCGCCGAGATCAACGAAGCGGGCCCCGGCAAGCTGATCATCCTCACCGGTTACAGCACTCCAGAAAAGGTCGCAATGCTTGCGGCCACCGATTTCCAGATTCAGGATTCCGACCGCGGCACCGAAGCGGCCGGCTTCACCGAATCGAACATCAACCGCGTCGGAGGCATGATGGGCGCGGCGACCGGCATCGAAGGCATCCAGCAGCAGCAGGGCATCCTCGTCAACCGCGAGAAGCCCGGCGAAGGCAACACGATCGTTCCGTCCGCCGACACGCCCGAAGCGTGGCTCGAGCGCTATCGCTGGTTCGTAGACGCGTACGCGTCCGACGTAAACGCGGTGGCGCAAAACATGGCGATGGCGGTGCCGATGTCGATGATGCTCGACGCGTCGCTTACGTCCGCCGAATACCTCCGCCAGTTCTCGCACGGTCTCGACCGCAAAGAGAATCCGCTCGCCGTGCTCGAAGCCTTCCTCTCCGGGGACGCCGAAGTCCGCGACGCGCTCACGAACGAATGGCTCCGTAAAAATCTCGTGCAGGCGCTGGATGCGGCTGGCACCTCCCGTATTCCGGATTCCAACGAGCGGCTTCGCACCTACGTCGTGGAAATGAAGGGCCGCACGTTCCTTCTCAGCGTCGACATGCAGACGAGAAACGCTTTCGACGAAGAGACCCGGGGCAACCTGCAGCCGGCCGCTCTCGGCGTTTTCCTCAACAAGATCGGCGCCTCCGCGAACGTCGAGGTTCGCGACGTCCGGACGAACGCCGTATACGACCGGTACGAGTCCGCGGCCCTGCGCGAACGCGGACTGGGCGTGATCGTCCGCGGCCCCGGCGTCCAGCTTCTCGAAATCACGAATTCCGGCGCCCGCATGGCGACGCCTTACGCCCAATTCGCGATGGAGTCGCTCGGCCGCCTCGAAGAAACGTTGAAGGAATGGCTCGACAAGCTTCAGCCCACCGACCTCGCCGCCGCGCGGGTTTCGCTTACGGACACCGTCCAGCGTCCGGCCGACATTGCCGTTGCGATCGAAGAGCTGCGCGCCGCCCTCGAGAACATCGTGGTGCTCGCCGCCGACGGGACGCCGATCGAGGTCTTGAGGCTGGCGTTCGACCGCGTGGACGCGAAGCTTAGACTCGTGAATTCGATCTACCGCGCCACTCTGACTCCCGAGATTCAGCGAATGAGCACCGCGATCGCCGGCACCAACGAAGAGCTCGAAGCCGACGTCGAGCGTCTGCGTCTGGCCATCGACGCCACGCGTTCGCTCGAAGAGGAACTGAAAATCCCGTTCGCCGAACGCCGGACCTTCCAGGGGAACGCCGAATTCCAGAAGGCGCTCGCTTACGCGGTGGACATGGCGTTCTCGCCCTTCTTCATGCAGCGCAACCCGTCGCGGCCGCGCGCCCCGTCGGACGTGCAAATCGAACCTGCGCGCTCCCTGGCCGCCGCCGCCGCGGCAGCGACCGGCGAATTGGCCGATATCGAAGGCGCGAAGGCCGCTCTTTTCCAGACCCTTTACAAACTCGATCCCTACGGAGCCGGTTCCGGCGCGCGCGCGGCCGCGTTCGTCTTGCCGGTGCTCACCGACGTTCGCTCCGCCGTCGAACGCGCGATCGAATCCGCCGCGGGCGGGACCGGTTGGCGCCAGATGCCGGACCTCGCGAACATCTCGGACCGCATGGATTACGACCCCGCGTACGCCGCGGCCCTCCGGGTGTCGAACCCGCTGACCGCTCTAATCGCTGAACTTTTCCTCCAGTCTCTGCGCGTGAGCGAGGCCATGGACGCCATCGACGCTGATCCCGCGAATTTCAAACCCGAATTGGTGACCGCCGTCGCCGCGAAGCTTCGCGCGAGCCCCGTTTTTGCCGACAAGCTGCGCCAGATCGTCCACGTGCTGGGCGTCCAAGACGAGTACATACAGGCGATCGGTCTGGCGGAAACCTATCTCGACCGCGCGCTCCAAGCGGCTACCGGTGCGCGGATGGCCCCGGCCGAAAGCCGCATCGCCGATTCGTATGTCCCTGGCATCGACGACAACGTCGTTCGCGTCAAATCCGTAAAAACCGTCGCCGTCGTCGGCCAAGCCGTGCGCACGGCCGGCTCGTACGAGACCGACCGCCCCGAGCTCGTCCATGCGACGAACATCGCCGCGCAGCGCGTGATGAAATGGAAGCACGATCTCGGCTCGAGGAATTCCTTCACGAAAGACCAGGGCGATGGCGAGACCACGTTCTGGCTGCGCGAATATTACAACCACGGCCTCAAGAACCTGAAAGGCGAGATCGTCATCGGCGAAGGCGAACGCGACGAAGCGCCCATGCTTTTCATTGGCGAGCGCGTCGGCGGCGGCTTCACGAGCCCTTCCGAAGAGCCGGAGACCGACATCGCAATCGATGTGCTCGAGCTCACGAACGGCATCGTCCGCGAGGCGATCCAGGGCAGCGTCTCGATCGCCGCCTACGCGCCGCGCGGCGGTCTCATGAACGCGCCGGACCTTTACATCTCGAAGTGGGTCGTTGGTCCGCAGGCCAAGGGCGCTGGCGTCAGCGTCGAGAAAAAGACCGCCGACAACCTGAACGCGATCGCCACGAAGACTGGTAAACCCGTTTCGGCCCTTAAGGGTGGCATTCTTTTCCGTCCGCGTCACATCCGCCGCGTGATCGAGCTTCTCGAGGGCGGGATCGACGTCGGCGGCGACTCTGGCCTTCTCGACCTCGTCGCCAAATTCAAGGCTTCGCAGGCCTCCCGCGATCTACCGCCCTCGCCGGCCAACGAGGAGCTGATCAGAAAGACGCAGGATGATCTCGACCGCGCGTTCAAGGCGCTCGACAAACGCGTCAAGGACGTCGGCATCCTGCGTGTGGGCAACCTCTTCCTCCTCGCCGACGGCGACCTGACTCCCACGCTCGCGCTTGCGAGTAGCGACGACTTCGCGATGCATCTCGACTTCATGACCGGTGCCGGTGGAGCTCCCGAGGGCGTGCTCACGGCGACGCTCGTGAAGGCCATCGACGGCGAAATGAGCGCGCGCCTAGTCTCGGCGGAACGCCTCAGCGAAAAAGCCGCCCACTCCGACCTCGACCGCGACGGCGCGGAATTCTCCGATTACGAACGCGAACGCCTCGAGAAGTTCGGTTTCGCGAACCCGAACGCCGAACACGCGCCCGACGCCCGCACCTGGGATTCGGTCCTTACGCACAACGGTCTCGTACCGGCCGAGGACTTTGCCACCATCGCCAGCGCCGTGAAGAACAATCCGTGGGTCCCGGGCCTCGCCGCGCCTTCGTTCGACCCGGTCAGCGGCGATCTCACGGTGAACGTCGTGCGCGCCGGTTCCTCTGGCGAGATCAAGGTTTTCAAGGTGGTCTACGAGACTGTGGTGCAGGAATTGCGCCGTCAAATCAACAATCTCGAGATCATCCTTAGAGGCTCCGAGGACCGGCAGGCCGGCGAGCACGAAAGTGCGGCCCTCGAAGTGGCGGGAGCTTATTATCGCCTCGGCCGCATTCTCGCGGTCTACCAGCGTTACGATGAAGCCATCGCTGCGTTTGAAGCGGCGAGATACTACGACCCTTCTCGCGCCAATTATTTCCGGGCCGGCGAAGCGCACGCGCGCGGCCTGCGTTCGCTGATTTTCGGCTTGGACGCCGAAGGCCGCACGGCCGAAGACTTCCTCGAATCCGCCGCCGCTTCGTTCGCACGTTCGCTCGAGCTCAGCCAGGACGCCCGCGACCCGCACCTGCGGACGCTCGAGACGCTCGTCGACCTCTACGAATTCCTCGGCGACCAGGCCCGCAAGGCGAAGAATTACGATCTTGCCCGCTCGTTGTACGAAAAGCGGCTCGAGAAGAATCCGGACGGCGACGGCATCCGCGAAAAGATGAAAGAGTTGCCGATGGGCGCCCGCATCGCCCTCCCCGCACAGTCCGCTTCCTACACCTCCACTTATAACGCCGCCCAAGCCTACATGACCTCGGTCGGTCAGACCCTCACGCAGACGTTGGGCGTGCCGGCCGATTCCAGCGCGGTCTCCGATAGCGCGCTTAAGACAATCAACCGCCATCCGCTCGTCGGCACGCTCCAAAAAGCCGATCCGCTACGCCTGAACGCCGACTTCCTGAGCACTCCGGACGCCGGCCCCTACCGCCAGAAGGCCGAAGACTCCGTCGCCTCCGGCGAATTCGTGAAACTCATGCTCTGGGGCGGCCAGGCCACGCGCGCGGCTTCGATCCTGGGCGGCGGCGCCAAGTCGCTCTTTACGCTGCGCAACTTCGCTTCGCTCGATCTCGACCTAATTCCGCTTGCCGACTACGGCGGCAAGGACGCGGCCGAGAACCAGCTGGTCAAGGATGAGCTCAAAGCGTTCCAAAAACAGGCTCAAGCCGCCGCCGCGAACCTCGATCCTCTCGAACAGTACCTGCTCGATCTGTCCCTGGGCGCGCACGAAGTCATCCAGTACCGCGCCGAACTGGAAAAACTCGCCCAGAAGCGCGGCGTCGACGCCGAAGCGTTCGTGAAGGCCAACGGAAAGCTCGTTGTTAGCATCAACAGCGAAGCCGGCCCCGACATCGTCGACGAGTGGATCGACAACAACTTCTTCGGATTCGACCGCAAGAACGTGCTGTTCTTGCAGGCCAACGTATTCCCGACCTTCGTGCGCAACGACAAGGGCGAGTTCGTCCCGATGGACGCCGCGTTCGCCCAGGCCAACGGCCTGACGGCCCCGGTCCGCCACGTGTTCGGCCACGGCATCATTGCCAGCGACCTGAACGCCGCCGGTACCAGCTTCACGATCGACGACGCGGGCCAAGTCGCCGTCGAGAGCGTCTCACCCTACCAGTACATGAGCGCGCGCGGTGGCAAGGTCATCTCCAACGCCAATATCGACGACAACCCCCAGCTGACGCCCGAAGCGCTGCCGGTAGACCGTCTGGCGCTCTTGCTCTACATGAAGGACAAATTCCAGAAGGACACGATCTTCGAAGGACTCCTCAACGCCACCGGCCAAAAGGGCGGATCGGCCGCCACGCAGGACGGCTCACGCGACTTCACCGCCGAAGGCCCGGCCTTGGCCGACTCGGACGCCGCCACCCAGGCGTTCACCGGCCAGAACCCGTTCCTCAACCGCATGCTCACGTTCACGTTCATCGCCTCACAGATGAAGCCCGACACCACGCCGATGACGCTGACCAAGAAGACGCACTCCAATGGCTTCGCGTTCTACTACCCCGAGTACTACTTCACCGACATGTTCACCGCGCGCACCGACTCCAAGTCCTTCCAGCAGGAGGGCGTGGTGATCAATGCGTTCAAGGCTCCTGTCAACGTCGCCTGGGGCGTCCTTAAGAGCAAAATCCCCGGAACCGGCCCCATGATGCTCGATCAGCACAAGGACGCGGAGTTCCGCGACGTGGCCGCCCGCGTGCAGGCTTCGAAGGCGTCCGGTGCGCGTATACCTACCGAAGTCGAAGCGCCGATCCTTTTCTCCTCAGCGGATCCCGAATTCAAGCTGCTCGCGTTCGCGTTTGCTGCGAAGAACGCGCCCGCGCTTCTCAAGGATGCTCGCGTCGTTCGCGCGATGGCTGATCCGGCCGCGCCGCTCGCGCTCGAGATCCTCATCGGAGACGACACGCTCCGCGAAGCGCTCGCCCGTGAAGGCAAAATCTCCATTTCGAACGACCCCGCCGACGCGTTCGCCCGGGCCGCCGTGGTGCGCGTCCTGAACGACTGGTCGTTCTCAGGCTCACTCGAGACCGACTTAGCGGAAGCTATGCGCCGGGCCGCGCTGCCGGAAAACGGTGGCCAAGATTACGAGACCGTCGCTGGGAACATCCGCGGCGTCTTCGGCGCCCGCATGGCCGCTACCCCCACCGATTACGTCTATGAGGCGGACCCGGAGACAGGCATCACCCGGTTGCTCCAGATCCTCGAGGAAAGTCGCATGAAGACCGACGAAGCTGAACGCGAGATCCGGCGTACGCTCGCAGGCAAAGAGCGCTTCGATGCGAAAGTCGCGGTCATCGAAAACAAAACTTACGTCGCCCTGCGCGTGCCGTCCGAACGCAAAGCGTACGTGCTGGTTTTGAACCCCGGTGCCTCGGACGGCTCCCGCGTCGCGTTCGTGCGGCCGCAGGGGAGCGACATCTCCGCGTCTTCCATCCCCGGCGGTGAGGAGGGAGCGAAAGCGTTCTCCTTGGCGATTGCTCCGGGTACGCTCCGCAACCCGGAGGCCAAGCCCTATCTAGTTTCTTCCAGCGATTCCAGCAAACAGACCGTCATCGTCCGCCTCGACACCGGAAGCCTCGCGTATTCCGGAAATGTGCTCGGCGCCGCCAAGTACATGGTGAGCAAGGACATCGTCGTTCTTAAGCCCGCCGCGGCGACCCCCGCTCCGTCCGGTTCCGCTATTGCCGGCGCGCGCCTGCCTTCGCGTACGCTCACGCTCCGTCAGGTGAACGCATTCCGCGTCGAAAGCGGGTTGCACACCGAAATCGGCGCGCAGCCCCCGTTCCAAGCGGTCGCCCCCGAACGCATCGGGCGCTTCGGCGAGATCATGCGCCAGAACCGCGTCATGGTGGGCGTGGACAACGCCGCGCTCGTTGCCGAGACACGCCGGCAGAGCCCCGAAGCCGTAATCTTCCTCCATCTTCAGAAATCCGACCTCGAGGCCGTCCGCCGCGGCGTGGAAGCCGGCGCCAACGTGGTGGTCCTCCCCGATGCGACGCCCGAGCGCGTCGACGCGATTCGCACGGATACGGTCGCTTCGCGCGCGGTCCTATTCTCGACCGTCGACGACACCGCTCCGGACGTGAAGGCCGCACTCGACGCCGCGCTGCGTTCCGGCACCGAAGGCGTCCTTCTCAAACGCTTCGACCGCGTCGAGCAAGCTCTCGTCGCTGCGGGTTATCCTTTGACGCGCTTGCGCTCGGAGTATCCCGCTCTTCTCATCGGCGCGGCCGGCGGTATTTTCGAAAACCGCGTGGCCCAAGTGCTCGGGCGTCCCGAGCGGCTCATCGCGTTCGTCGGTATCAATCAAACCGAGCCGGACGCGTTCGAGGACCAGGTTTTGAATTACGCCGACGCGGTCCGCACCGTGATCCGCACGCGCGGTTCGGTCGCCGAGTACCGTCCCGACAGCGAACGTTTCGGGAGGTTCGAAGAGTTCCTCGAGCGCCTTCGCTCGCTCGGCGTGCCGCCAGCCGAGGTGGAAGCGTACGCCCGTCCGTTCGGTCCGCTCGGCGCCTTCGCCGTCGTGACCCGCACCGGCCTGCGACGTCCCGACGGCACGCGGATCCGGTTCGCGGCCGTTCGCGGCGCATTGGAAGACGCTCTCTCTATTTTCCGGATCGTGAGCCGCCCCGGCGAGACTGCCCGGATCGAGCCGCTCTCCTTCGCGGGTTCGCCGAACGTCCCCGTGGCCACCGTGTTCCAGGCGCTGGGCCGCGAAGCCGTCGAGATTTACCGCGATCCGTTCGACGCGAGCCGTTTGCGCCTTTCCGTGAACGAGGGTGCCGGACGGACTTCGGTTTACGCGCTGACGGGCGAAGGCTCGCTCGAGCGCCTCCCCGAAGCCGCGCGCATCGTTGAGGGTCTGACTCTTGCCGGTCTCACGGCAGAGGGCGCGTCGAATCCGCTCGCGCTCTTCGCGCGCGCCGACGCCGCTTTGGAATTCTTGAACACGCTTCCGCGCCTGGACGCTTCCCTGGCCGGTGCCCTCGTCGCCGAAATCCGCGCGCGTGCCGCCTCCGACCCCCGCGTTCTCTCGCACCTTGAAAGCTACGTCACGGCTCTCGAAACCGCGCTTCGCCCCGCCGAGAACGAAATCGAGGCCCACCTTCGAACTTACGGCCAAGCACTCTCACTCCCTGCGAGTGAGCTGGGCGAGCGCCTTTCCGTGCGACGCAATCAGTTCACGAGCCCCGCTTACCGCGCGCTGAACGAAGAAATCGCCCCTTCGGGAACGACGCGTGCGTTCCTTCTTTCCCAGCTCCGCGACGCTGTCCTTACCGCGCGCCGCACCGTCGCCGAGCGTGTTCCCGAGCGCCCCGCCGGAGCGCGTCTGGCGATCGCGGACATCCGTCAGGCCGGCACCCGCATCGCGGCCCACCTCGACGACTTGAAGCCCGGCGATCCCGCTCTCGTTTCGTACGCGTCAACCGCTCCGCGCCTCGGCGTTCCCGTCGCTCTTCCGCTCTTGGTCTACGGTATCTCGCTTGACGAGCGGGGAGCCGTCTCGGTCAGCACCGTCGAAGTGACTACGCCCGCCGAACTCGCGGCCGTCCAGAATCCGGGCGTCACGCCCGAAACGCTCGCGCGCTTCGCTCGCACAGCCGACGAAACCCGGCGCTTCGAAAGCCGCACCGCGCTCGTCGGCGAAGTCCGCGAAGAGCTTCGCGCGCTTCGCACCGGCGTCGAGACGCCCGTCCCGACCGCGTCCGTCCCGACGGCCGCTCCCGAAATCGCCGACACCCGCACGCTTCTTTCCCGGTTCCTCGACGCGATCCCGTCGCTCGGCAAACTCGTTTTCTGGATGCGCTCGAACTGGTCGATCTACGGCGTCTCGGGCGCGGCGGTCGATCCGTCCATTCTCGGTGCGGCGCCCCAGACCACGTACGTCGTCGGCATGCCGTACGCAGCCGTGTTCGACGAGAACGGCTATGACATGACCGTCGATTTCCAGGAAGGCGCGCGCGTCAACGCAGCCAAACTCGAACGCGCCGGTTTCCAGGGCACCCTCATGATCGCGATCACGCACCGCGGCGATCCGCTCGCCAGGCAGGCCCGCGAACTCGCCGAAGCGAAACTCGCAGCGCACGAACAGGCGCTCGCCGGCAAAGTCCGTTTCACTCTCGTTGAGCTTTCGAAGGAAGAGAAACTCGCCGACGGCCTCGACGCCGCGCTCGCGAGCCGTTTCCCCGAGATGAAACGCAGTGGCATGTCGATCGGCCTCGCGGTTAACTCCGAATCGCCCGAGAACGTTGCCGCCGAAATGGCGACCGTCTCCGCCGATCTCCAGAAGCTGAAGGCTCAAGGCCGACTCAACGTCTTCGCGGTCCAGCGCCCCGGCGCCAACGAAACCATCTCTTTCGCCGGCGTCCTCGTCGTCGCTACACTCAACGCCGCCGGCCTCGATCTTTCGAACTATCCCGAACTCGCTCCGTATCTCAAGAAGACGGATTCGGGTTACGGCTTCGTGATCGTCCTCGTGAAGCCCCAGCCGCTCACGGCCGATCTCGAGATCCTCCTCCTCTCCAAACGCGCCACCGACAGCGCCGCGTAATCCGGCGGCCTTCCGCCTGCCCCGGGAACTTCCACCTTTACCTCCCACGGGTTCTTTGCTTATAATGAACCTTCTTTTCCGGGGTTCGTAAGGCTATCTTTTTCGTCGGAGCGCGCTTGATCAATCGTTACACCCTGCCCGAAATGGGCAGAATCTGGACCGAAGAAAACCGCTTTCAGGTGATGTTGGAGGTTGAAATCGCAGCCTGCGAAGCGATGGCGGAGCTTAACCTGATCCCGAAAGCCGCCGCGGTTAAGATCCGGAAGAAAGCCCGATTCAAAGTATCGGAAATCCATGAATTTGAAAGGGTTACGAAGCACGACGTAACCGCTTTCCTCAAGTCCGTCGGTAAATCCGTGGGGCCCGAAGCGCGCTTCATCCACAAAGGCCTTACCTCAAGCGACGTCCTCGACACCGCGCTTTCTCTCCAGATCCGCGAAGGGCTGGATCTTCTGATCGGCTCGGTCGAAGAGCTGATTCAAAAGCTTCGCCGCCTCGCCTTGGCCTACCGGGACACCCCGATGATGGGCCGCTCCCACGGCGTCCACGCCGAACCCGTGACGCTCGGCCTCAAACTTCTCCTTTTCCACGAGGAATTTAAACGCAACCTGCTGCGCCTTGAAATGGCGCGAAACGTGATCTCGGTCGGAAAGATTTCGGGCGCGGTCGGCACGTACGCGAACATCGATCCCCAGGTTGAAAAGCGCGCGATGAAGCGGCTCAATCTGGCAGTAGCGTCGGTGTCCACGCAGGTCCTCCAGCGCGACCGCCACGCCGAGGTCCTGACCGCGATCGCGATCCTCGGCGGCTCGCTCGAAAAATTCACGACCGAAGTGCGCCATCTCCAAAAGACGGAAACCCTCGAGCTCGAAGAGCCGTTCTCGGAAGGACAGACCGGCTCGAGCGCGATGCCGCACAAGCGCAATCCCGTAAACTGCGAACGCGTCTCGGGTCTTGCGCGCGTGCTACGCGGAAACGCGCTCGCCGCTCTCGAAAACATCGCGCTCTGGCACGAGCGCGACATCACGCACTCTTCGGTCGAACGCGTGATCCTGCCGGACTCGTTCATCCTCGCGCACTTCATGACCCGCGAGACGATCGCGATCGTCGCCGGGCTCCACGTGTACCCCGAGAACATGCTCGAGAACGTCTGGAAGACGCGCGGCCTCATCTTCTCCCAACGCGTCCTTCTCGCCCTCATCGACAAGGGCCTCTCGCGCGACGAAGCCTATAAGATCGTCCAAAAATACAGCATGCTCGTCTGGCGCGACAAATCGCTCAATCTGAAGGACGTGCTTTCCGAAGAGCCCGAGGTCAGCTCGCGTTTCTCGACCGGTGAACTCGATGGCCTCTTCGGCCTCGAGTATCATCTCAAGCACGTCCGCACCATCTTCAACCGTACGCTCGGGAGGCAAAAATGAAGGCCAAGGTCTATGTGACCCTCAAGAAATCCGTCCTCGACCCGCAGGGGAAAGTCGTCCAGCAGGCGCTCGAGTCGTTGGGTTTCTCCGGCGTCTCGGACGTGCGTATGGGCAAATACATCGAGCTCGATCTCGGCGCCGTGGACCGCGCGAAGGCCGAAGAGCGCGTGAAGTCGATGTGCGAGAAGCTTCTCGCGAACACCGTGATCGAAGAGTACCGCTACGAATTGAATTAAAGGAACAGCATGCGTTTCGGCGTCGTCGTTTTCCCCGGATCGAACTGCGACCACGATTGCCTGCACGTCGTCAAAGACGTGCTCGGCCAGCCGGCGGAGTTCGTCTGGCACAAGGATCCCGACCTCTCGAAGATCGACTGCGTGGTCCTGCCGGGCGGCTTCAGCTACGGCGATTACCTGCGCACGGGCGCGATCGCCCGTTTTTCGCCCGTGATGGATGCGGTCAAGAAACACGCCGAAAAAGGCCGCCCCGTGATCGGCATCTGCAACGGCTTTCAGATCCTTCTTGAAGCGGGTCTTCTGCCGGGCGCGATGCTCCGGAACGAATCCCTCAAATTCGTCTGCAAATTCGTGACGCTGAAAGTGGATTCCACTCACTCGCCATTCATGAAACATCTCAAGAAGGACCAGCGGCTTTCGATCCCCGTCGCGCACGGCGAGGGGAACTACTACGCGGACGACGCGACCCTCAAAAAACTGAACGAAAACGACCAGGTCCTCCTCCGCTACGTCGACAACCCGAACGGCTCGCGCGAGGACATCGCGGGAATCACGAACGAAGCGCGTAACGTGTTTGGCCTCATGCCACATCCCGAACGCGCCTCCGAAAAGGAGCTCGGCTCCACCGACGGCCTGGCGATATTCCAATCCATCTTGGAGGCCGTGTGACCCCCCAGGCCGTCGAGATCACCCCGGACCTAATCCAGAAACACGGCATCACGCCTTCCGAGTACGAGGAGATTAAGAGCATCCTCGGCCGCGAGCCGAACGTCACGGAGCTCGGCATTTTCTCCGTCATGTGGAGCGAGCACTGCTCCTATAAAAATTCCAAGAACGTCCTCAAGCTCCTTCCGAAGGACGGCCGCCGCATGCTCGTGAAGGCGGGAGAGGAGAACGCGGGCGTCGTCGACATCGGCGACGGCTGGGTGATCGCGTTCAAAGTCGAATCGCACAACCACCCGTCGGCGATCGAGCCGTTCCAGGGCGCCGCGACCGGCGTGGGTGGCATCCTGCGCGACATCTTCACGATGGGCGCGCGCCCGATCATGTGCATGAACTCGCTGCGCTTCGGCAAAATCGAAGAACCCGCCGTTAAACGCCTTCTCACCGGCGTGGTCGCGGGCATCGCGCACTACGGCAACTGCATGGGCATCCCGACGACCGGCGGCGAAGTGTATTTCGACGAATCCTACGAAGGCAATCCGCTCGTGAACGCGTTCGCGCTCGGCCTCGCCCGCAAGGAAGAGATCGTGAAGGCGAAGGCCGAAGGCATTGGCAACCCGGTTTTCTATCTCGGCGCCGCGACCGGTCGCGACGGCATGGGCGGCGCCGCGTTCGCCTCGAAGGATCTCTCCGCGGAATCCGAGAAGGACCGTCCGGCGGTCCAGGTCGGCGACCCGTTCCTCCAAAAGCTTCTCTTAGAAGCCGTGCTTGAGCTCCTCAAATCCGGCTGCGTCGTGGGCATCCAGGACATGGGTGCGGCCGGCCTCACGTGCTCGACCTGCGAGACCGCCTCGCGCGGCGGCATGGGTATCGAGATCGACGTCGCGAAAGTTCCCCAGCGTGAGACCGGCATGATCCCATACGAGATCATGCTCTCGGAATCCCAGGAACGCATGCTCGTCATCATCCAGAAGGGCCGCGAAGACGAAGCTAAGCGTATCTTCAAAAAGTGGGACCTCCACGCCGAGGAGATCGGTTTCGTGACCGGCGACGGCATCATGCGCGTGAAGGAAGGCGGCGTTACGGTCGTCGAGATTCCGGCCAAGCGCCTAGCCGACGACGCGCCGGTGTACACGCGCGAAGAACGCGAGCCCGCGTACTATAAGGAAAAGAAAACGTTCGATCCGAAGACGCTGCTCGCGAAGACCGGGGACTTGAACGCCGCGCTCCTCAAGCTCCTCGATTCCCCGACGATCGCCTCCAAGGAATGGGTCTACGAACAGTACGACCACATGGTGCGCACGAACACGGTCGTCCTTCCGGGCTCAGACGCCTCCGTGATCCGCGTGAAGGGAACCGACAAGTATATCGCCGTTTCGCTCGACTGCAATTCGACCTACTGCTACCTCGATCCGTATCTCGGCGGCAAAATCGCCGTCGCTGAATCCGCGCGCAACGTCGCCTGCTCGGGCGCCGCGCCGCTTTCGGTCACGAATTGCCTCAACTTCGGTAACCCGCACAATCCGGAAATTTTCTGGCAGCTCAAGCGTTCGGTCGAGGGCATGCGGGACGCGTGCGTTGCGTTCGCGACGCCGGTTTCGGGCGGCAACGTCTCGCTCTACAACCAGAACCCGAAGGGCGCGGTCGATCCGACTCCCACCATCGGCATGGTCGGCCTCCTGGAAGGGCGCGAGCCCGTGACATCCCACTTCAAGGACGCTGGAGATGTGATCCTGCTCCTGGGTGACACCCACGAGGAGCTCGGTGGTTCGGAATTCCTCAAAGTTCTTTTCGGCGTGAAGGCGGGCCCTGTGCCGCGGCTGGATCTCGGCGAGGCAAAGCACCTTCTGGACGCCATCCTCTCGACCGCCGCCGAGGGGCTCCTCAAGTCCGCCCACGACTGCTCGGAAGGCGGTCTCGCCGTCGCGCTTGCCGAAAGCTGTATCTCATTTAAGGGAAAAGAGATCGGAGCAACGGTCGACCTCCCTCAGGGCTCCCTCACGCCGCAGGCGCTTCTTTTCGGCGAATCGCAGTCGCGGGTGGTCGTTTCCGTGGACGCCGCGCGTGCTAAGAGGGCGCTTGAGGTGATAGAATCTAAGGGCGTTCCGGTCCGCGAGATCGGGCGCGTGGGCGGAGAATCGCTCGCGATCAACGGCCTCGTCAAAGCGCCGCTTAAAGTCCTTTCGCACGCCTGGCGCACGTCGATCCACCGCCGCATGGGGTCCGCTTCGTAAGCTTTCGTAAGTCTATAGAAGGGAAGGTCGGGATGTCGGGCGAATTGAAGGACAAATGCGGCGTATTCGGAATTTTCGGGCATAAAGACGCCGCGTACCTGACGTACCTGGGTATCTACGCGCTCCAGCACCGCGGCGAAGAATCCGCCGGCATCGTGGTTACGGACGGCGAGCGCATGTCGTCGCACCGCGCGATGGGCCATGTGCAGGACGTCTTCTCGAGCGAATGCCTCGACAAGCTGAAGGGCCACCGCGCCATCGGCCACGTCCGTTACTCTACGACCGGTTCCTCGAATTTGAAGAACGCCCAGCCGATCCTCGTCGACTACTCGCGCGGCGAAGTCGCGATCGCGCACAACGGAAATCTCGTCAACGCCGACATCCTCCGTTCCGAGCTCGAGGCCTACGGCTCGATCTTCCAGACGACGACCGACAGCGAGATCATCATCCATTTGATGGCCAAGCCCGCGCTCCGCAACGTCGAAGAAGGCATCGCGGACGCCCTCTCCCGCGTGCGCGGCGCCTACTCGCTCGTTTTCCTGACGCACAACATGCTCGTGGCCGCGCGCGATCCTCAAGGGTTCCGCCCTCTCTGGCTCGGCAAGCTCGGGGACGCGTGGGTCGTGGCGTCCGAAACCTGCGCCTTCGACATCATGGACGCCGAGCACGTGCGCGAGATCGAACCCGGCGAGATCGTCTACATCACCGACAAGGGCGTGCGCTCGCAGATGATCGTCGCCGACGACCACGATCTTTTCCCTGAGAAGAAGAAGATCGCCCACTGCATCTTCGAGCACGTCTATTTCGCGCGTCCGGATTCCAAGATTTTCACCGAAAGCGTCCACGAAGTGCGCAAGCGTTTCGGCCGCCAGCTCGCCCTCGAGCATCCGGTCGACGCCGACATCGTGATCCCGGTGCCCGACTCGGGCAACTCCGCCGCGCTCGGCTTCTCTCAGCAGTCGGGCATCCCTCTCGAGGCGGGGATCATCCGCAATCACTACGTCGGCCGCACGTTCATCCAGCCGAGCCAGGGCATGCGCGATTTCAAGGTGAAGGTGAAGTTCAACCTCGTCCGCGAAGTGCTGAAAGGCAAGCGCGTCATCGTCGTCGACGACTCGATCGTGCGCGGAACCACCTCGCGGATGCGCGTGCGCAGCCTCCGGCAGGCCGGCGCCAAGGAAATCCATCTCCGGATTTCCTGCCCGCCGCACAAGTACGCGTGCGCGTACGGCATCGACTTCCCGACCCGCGAGGAACTCATCGCCAACAAGTACAACGACGAGGAGATCCGCAAGTACTTCGACTGCGACTCCGTCGGCTACCTTTCGCTCGAGGGGATGCTCGCGTCCGTGAGCCTTCCGAAGGAAAACTACTGCACCGCCTGCTGGAGCGGGGAGTACCCGATCCCGTTCGAAGGCGTCGGCAAATACCACACGGAGAAATCCGAGAACGCAAAATTAGGGAGCGGCGAAAGAATCACGCATGCCCACAAAACGTAAAAGCTTAAGCTACAAGAAGTGCGGCGTCGACATCGACAAGGCGAACGATTTCATCGAGAGCATCAAACCCTACGCGAGGGCCACGCGGCGTCCCGAAGTGGTCGCCGGCATCGGCGGATTCGGTGCGCTCTGCCGCATTCCGAAGAAATATAAAAAGCCGATCCTCGTCACTTCGACCGACGGCGTCGGCACGAAGCTTAAATTGGCCCAGCTCACCGGCCTGTACGAAGGCATCGGTGTCGATCTCGTGGCGATGAACGTGAACGACATCCTCTGCCTGGGCGCGGAGCCTCTTTTTTTCCTCGACTACTTCGCTGTTGGAAAGCTCGACAACGAGATGATGCGCCAGGTCGTGAAGGGCATCGGCAAAGGCTGCGAGGACGCGGGATGTGCGCTGATCGGCGGAGAGACTGCCGAAATGCCGGGTCTCTACGCGAAGGGCGACTTCGACCTCGCTGGTTTCTCGGTTGGAGTCGTCGAAGAGAGTAAAATCCTCGACGGCAAGGGCGTCGAACCCGGCCACGCGATCATCGGCATCGCCTCGAGCGGCGTCCACTCGAACGGCTTCTCTTTCGTGCGGAAGGCTTTAAAGCCGGACTTCGTGAAGAAACACGCCGAAGAGATCTTGAAGCCCACTAAAATCTACGTGAAACCCGTCCTCGAGCTCATCCAGAAAGAGCCCGTCTTCGCGATGGCGCACATCACGGGCGGGGGTTTCTTCGACAACATTCCGCGCGTCCTCCCCGAGGGTCGCGGCGCGCGCATTCACATGGGCAGCTGGCCCGTTCCGCGCGTCTTCCGCTGGATCGAAGAGTCCGGCCGCGTCCCGGCGCGGGAGATGTACCGCACGTTCAACATGGGCATCGGTCTCATCCTCGTCACGCCGAAGAACCGCGCGCTAAAAGTCATCTCGCATCTCCAGAAACACGGCGAGCGCGCCTGGATCGTCGGGGAAGTCACCAAAGGCGGAGGGGTTTCGGTCCAGTGAACGTTCTCGTGATCGGTTCGGGCGGCCGTGAACACGCGATCGCCTGGAAGCTTTCGCTCTCTCCGAAGCTCACCAAACTCTACGTCGCGCCCGGAAACGCGGGCATGACCGACGTCGCCGAATGCGTCGACATCGCCGCGAAGGACCAGGACGCGCTGCTTCGCTTCTGCCGCGAGAAGGCGGTCGATCTCGTCGTCGTCGGGCCCGAGGCGCCGCTGACCGAAGGCATCGTCGACCGTTTCACGAAAGAAGGTATCAAGATTTTCGGACCTTCCCAGGCGGCCGCGCGTCTCGAAGGCTCGAAAGCCTTCTCGAAAGAGCTCATGAAGCGCCTTTCGATCCCCACCGGCGAGTCCGAAACGTTTGAGTCCGCCGAAAAGGCGATGGATTACGTCGCGAAGAAGGGTGTTCCGATCGTGATCAAGGTCGACGGTCTGGCGGGCGGCAAGGGCGTCGTCGTCGCGACCTCGATGCCCATCGCGATGGAAGCGATCCACGTGGACATGGTGAAAAAAGTTTTCGGCAAGGCCGGCGACCGCGTCGTCGTCGAAGAGTTTCTGGACGGCGAAGAGGCCTCCGTCATCGCGGTCACCGACGGAAAATCCGTCAAGTTCCTGGCCTCGAGCCAGGACCACAAGCGCGTGTACGACGGCGACCACGGCCCTAACACGGGCGGCATGGGGGCGTATTCGCCCGCGCCGATCGTGACCGAGGCGTTCGAGCGCGAGCTTCTCGAGCGCGTGTTCCTTCCGATCGTCGACGAGTTCCGCCGCCTCGGCACGCCGTACAAAGGTTTTCTCTACGCGGGCATCATGCTCACCTCGAAAGGTTTCCGCGTCCTCGAGTTCAACGTGCGCCTGGGCGACCCTGAGACACAGGCGATCCTGCCACGCCTCAAGAACGATCTTCTCGAGCTTTTTCTCGCCACGGTGGAGGAACGCCTCGAACCCGTGCGGCTCGAGTGGAAAGAAGAAGACTGTGTGTGCGTGGTGCTCTGCGCGCCCGGTTACCCTGAGTCGTACGAGACCGGCCGGAAGATCTCCGGGATACGCACCGCTCTCGAGGACAAGAACATCCACGTTTTCCACGCGGGTACCAAGAGCACGCCCGACGGGGATCTCGTGACGGCCGGCGGCCGCGTGCTTAACGTCGTCGGCCACGGCCGCGGCATCTTCGAGGCGCTCTCCCGCACGTACAACGCGGTCGAACACATTTTCTTCGACCAGATGCATTACCGCAAAGACATCGGGCACCGCGCGACGCGCGTGCTTAAATAAGAAACGGGAGAAACGAAATGAATCCGATCGTTGCGATTTTGATGGGAAGTGATTCCGACGCCGAAAAACTGCGGCCCTGCGCCGAGGTCCTGAAGGAATTCGGGGTTCCTTACGAATCGCGCGTGCTTTCCGCTCATCGCACGCCCGACGCCGCCGCCGAATACGTGAAGGCCGCGAAAGGAAAGGGCGTGAAAGTGATCATCGCGGCCGCCGGCGGCGCCGCGCACCTGGCCGGCGTGACAGCGGCCAACACCGAGCTCCCCGTGATTGGTATTCCCGTCGAGACGCCGCCACTCGGCGGCCTCGACGCTCTCCTTGCGACCGTCCAGATGCCCGCGGGAACACCGGTCGGAACCGTCGCCGTCGGCGGGGGTGGCCCGAAGAACGCGGCGTATTTGGCTATCCGCATCCTCGCGCTCCAGGACGAGAAGCTTTCGAAGGCCCTCGTGGACTTCAAGAAGAAGAACGCCGAAAAGGTTCTCGCTAAGGGAAACCCCATTTGAAGCGCATTCTCTTCGTCTGCACCGGAAACAGCTGCCGCTCGGTCATGGCCGAGGCGCTTTTCCGTCACCTCACCGAAAAGCGAGTCGGAGAGTTCGCCGTGATGTCGGCGGGGATCAGCGCGGCCGACGGTTTCGCGGCGACCCCCGACACCGTGCGGGTTCTTGAGGACGAGGGGATCGACGCGACCGGCCACCAGAGCCAGCGTCTGCGGCCTGAAATGGTGAATGGCGCGGACAAGATCTACGTGATGGAGAAGCTTCACAAAGACTGGATCGTGCGCGTCCTGCCCGAAGCCGAGAGCAAGGTGCACCTCCTTTCGGAATTCGCCCAGAACGACGAGTACGGTTCCCCGGAGGACATCCCGGATCCGATTCGCATGTCGCCCAGCTTTTACAAGAACGTCCTCGGCGTGATCCGACGCTGCGTCGAGAAGCTCGTAAAAACCCTCTAGGAGAAACGCCATGAAAATCGCGCTCGGCGCCGACCACGGCGGCTACGATTTGAAAGCCGAAATTAAAGAGTTTCTCGCGGGCGAAGGCCATAAGACCGTCGACTGCGGAACGAATTCAGCCGAGCCCTGCGATTACCCGAAGTTCGCGTACAAGGTGGCGAAGACCGTCTCCGACGGCAAGGCCGACTTGGGCGTCCTCATCTGCAAGAGCGGAAACGGGATGGCGATGGCGGCGAACAAGCTCCCCAACGTCCGCGCGGCGATCTGTTTCGACAAGAGCGTGGCGATGCTCTCTCGCCAGCACAACGACGCCAACATCCTCGTTCTCGGCTCGGAGCATCTCTTCGACGAACCCGAACTTATCGTCCGTTCGTGGCTCGAGACCAAGTTTGAAGGCGGCCGCCACAAGCGGCGCGTGGACCAGATCATCAAGATCGAGGAAGAGACCGGTCTTCGCCGTCCTTCCAAAAAAGGAAAGGCCAAGGCCAAGAAATGAGTGAGCTTAAAAAACGGGATCCCGAGATCTACGACGTGATCGTCCGCGAGACACGCCGCCAGAACGAGAACATCGAGCTCATCGCGAGCGAGAATTTCACGAGTCTCGCTGTGATGGAAGCGGTCGGGTCGACGCTGACGAACAAGTACGCTGAAGGCTATCCCGACAAACGCTGGTACGGCGGGTGTGAATGGGTCGACGTCGCGGAGAACCTCGCGATCGACCGCGCGAAGAAGCTTTTCGGCGCCGAGCACGCGAATGTGCAGCCCCACTCCGGGTCCCAGGCGAACGCCGCAGTCTATTTTGCGTGCCTCGAACCCGGCGATACGGTGCTCGCGATGAACCTCTCGCATGGCGGACATCTGACGCACGGCCATCCGATGAACTTCTCCGGCCGTTTCTTCAAGATCGTCCCGTACGGCGTCTCCGAAAAGGACGAACGCATCGACTACGCGGAGATCGAACGGCTCGCGCTCGAGCACAAGCCGAAGATGATTCTGGCCGGCGCCTCCGCCTATCCCCGGATCATCGATTTCGCCCGCTTCCGGGAAATCGCCGACAAGGTCGGCGCGGTCTTCTTCGTCGACATGGCGCACATCGCGGGCCTCGTCGCTGCCGGAATCCATCCGAGCCCGGTCCCGTACGCGGATTTCGTGACGACGACCACGCACAAGACGCTCCGCGGTCCCCGCGGCGGCCTCGTGCTCTGCCGCGAGAAGTGGGCGAAGCAGATCGATTCGCAGGTGTTCCCGGCGTTCCAGGGCGGTCCGCTCATGCACGTGATCGCCGGCAAGGCGGTCGCGCTGAAAGAAGCGCTCGAGCCTTCGTTTAAGGAATACCAGAAGCGGATCGTCGAGAACGCGAAGGCGCTCGCGGGCGAGCTTTCCAAGCGCGGCTGGCGCCTGGTCTCCGGCGGCACCGACAACCATTTGATGCTCGTCGACGTCCAGCCGAAGAACCTCACCGGCAAGGATTGTTCGCTCCTCCTCGATCACGCGCGCATCACGGTGAACAAGAACGGGATCCCATTCGATAAGCAGAGTCCCTTTAAGGCCGGCGGCATTCGTCTGGGCACGCCCGCGGTCACCACGCGCGGCATGGGCACCGCCGAAATGGCGGAGATCGGTGCCTGCATCGACGAGGTCCTCTCGTACGCCGGCGACGAAGCCGTCGTGGCGCGCGTCCGCGAACGCGTCGGCGCGCTCACGAAGCGCTTTCCGCTTTACCCCGAGCTCCTGCGTCAGATCGAGCAGAACGGCGGGACGGCCGCGCAGGCACCCAAAGGGGTCCACGCCTAAAGATGAAATGCCCCTTCTGCGGGTTCACGGAGGACAAAGTCATCGACTCGCGTTCTTCCAACGAGGACCGCAGCGTTCGCCGTCGTCGGGAATGCATCAAATGCAAGCGCCGCTTCACGACCTACGAGTACATCGAAGAGATCCCGCTCATGGTGATCAAGAAGGACGGCCGCCGCGAGGCGTTCGACCGTAACAAGATCATCTCGGGGATACTCAAGGCCTGCGAGAAGCGTCCGGTCAGCATGGAGCGGCTCGAGGCCGTCGTGGACAAAGTCGAGAAGGAACTGCAGAAGAGCTTCGACAAGGAAGTGAAAGCGCAGGTGGTGGGTGAGCTTGTGATGGAGCATCTGCATAAACTCGACGAGGTTGCCTACGTGCGTTTCGCCTCGGTCTACCGCCAGTTCAAGGACATCAACCAGTTCATGGGCGAGCTCAAGGACCTTCTCCGCAAGCGCGAATAAAAAGTTCCTACCGGACGTAAAAAAACCCCCGTCTTGTATAAGACGGGGGTTTTTTAATGCCTTCGAAAAGGATCAGGTGCGGGGGAAGATTTTCTCCATCGTCTCGACGTCGACCTTTAAGTTCTTGCGAAGATCACCGAGGAGCGCGTCCATCGCCGCGGCCGTCTTTTCTTCTAGCGCTTCGTTGCGGAAAGAACTTTTTTCCTGCTCGAAAAGGGCGGCGTCGAGCGGCGCGTCCTTCAAGATCTTCACGATCGCCGCGCCGCCGGTCGTCTCGAACGGCTCCGACGTCTCTCCGGCCTTGAGCGCCGTCGCCACGCGAGGCAGGACGGGCGCGTCGAGCCCCGGCACCGTTTTCGAGGGGTCGTAGCTCGGGAAGGTCCTCACTTCGATCTTCGCCTCGGCCAGAGCCTTCTCGAAGCCTTTTTCGTCGATCGCGGTTTTGAGATCGCGCAGCGTCTTCATTGCGCTCTCGCGCGCCTTGTCGCGGACGAGAAGCGACTTGAGCATCTCCTTGGATTCTTCGGGGGAGAGGGTGCGTTCCGCCTCGCGCTGCAGCGACTTCATCTTGAAAAATCCCTTCGGGGTCTCGACCCATGCGCTCTCCGCGCCTTCGGCGAGCGAGAACCCTTGAGCGAGCGCGGTGTCCGCGCCGGCGAGCGCGTCGGGGACGCGTTCGTTCGCGGAGAAGGCGCCGGTCTCGGCGAGAACGAGCTTGTGCTTTTGGGTGATTTCCGCTAAAGAGCCGCCGTCTTCGAGCGCCGCTTTCTTCGAATCTTTTTCGGCGGCAGGCACGAACGCGTACTGAAGGTTCACGCGGACCGGAGTTGTGAGCTTGTCTTTGACAATTTCATACGCCTGAACGATCTCCTCGTCTTTGATCTCGGCGGCGGGGGTTTTCGTGTCGGACGCGACCACCGCATAGGCTAGATCGCGCGAACCACGGCGGCGCGCGTAAAGGTCCTTTAGTTCCTCGTCGTCGATTTTTACGCCGCCGCGCACGCCTTCGGTGAGCTTCCTGATCGTGAGGATTTGGCGTACTTCTTCCTCGAAGCGCCGGGTCGACTCGCCGATCATCTCGGCGACGAAGCGTTTGTAGAGCTCGAGGTCGAACGCGTCGCCCCGGCGGAACACCTGCTGGTTCTGGAGCCAATCAACCACTTCCTTGTCCCCGATACGGATGCCTTCCTTCTTGGCGTGTTCCAGGAGAAGGATGCGGTCCCAAGCTTCGCTCTTCCAATTGATCTGGCGGCGGATGCGGGTGAACTCTTCGCCGTAGATCATTGCGGCGTGATGCTGGACGGCCTTGTAGGCGCCGAGGTATTCCTGGACCGAGACGCTCCGCTTGCCCACTTTGCCGAGCGAGGTCGGGGCCTGCTCGCCGGGGGACCAGAGCACGACTCCCGTGATCAGGAACGACGGGATCACGATGAGCGCGAGCACCCAGTAAATGGCTTTCTTGTTCTTTTGGTTCCGGAAGAAGGTGAGCATGACCCCGCATTATACCTGAATCGGCCGAAGAATCCACCGCTTTCGGATAGGGCTGTCGTGGAGCGTCAATTGACACCCCCCATGAGCCATGTTATACTTCGTTAAGCATAAATAAGCCCCGAAAAAGGCTTATTGCAACTTATTTGATTACAACAACATAGGTTTTATTAGGTTTAAAAAAAAGGATTCCGTGCCCGAAACAAAGTTCAAGTTGAAGCTAGGTCTTCCGAAAGGCAGTCTCCAGGAATCGACCTTCAAGATCTTCAAAAAAGCCGGCTTCAATATCAATGTCAGCTCCCGTTCCTACTTCCCTTATATAGACGACGAGGACATCGAGTGTGTGCTGATCCGTGCACAGGAGATGTCCCGGTACGTCGAGGACGGCGCACTGGACTGCGGTATCACCGGCGAAGATTGGATCCTCGAAAACGGCTCCGACGTCGTCCGCGTTCAGGAGATGCAGTATGCCAAAACCGGCATGAACGCCGTCCGCTGGGTGCTCGCGGTTCCGAACGATTCCCCCATCCAATCTTCTAAGGATCTTCAGGGAAAGCGCGTCGCGACGGAGCTTAAGGGTTTCACCGAGAAGTATTTGAAGGAGCGGGGAGTGACCGCGGACGTCGAATTTAGCTGGGGGGCGACCGAAGTGAAAGTCGGCTCGGGCCTCGTCGACGCCATCGTGGACATCACCGAGACCGGCTCCTCCTTGCGAGCCAACAATTTACGCATCGTCGAGACGCTCTGCCACTCGACCACTCAGTTCATCGCCAACAAGAAGGCGTGGACCGACGCGAAGAAGAAACAGAAAATGCAGCACGTGGCGATGCTCCTTCTGGGAGCGATCCACGCCGAGGCGAAGGTCGGTCTCAAGATGAACGTTCCGGAGGGCAGCCTCCAGTCGATCATCTCGCTTTTACCGGCCATGAAGACTCCGACGGTTTCCGGTCTCTCGTCGACCGGTTGGTTTGCCATCGAGACCGTGATCGACGAGAAAGTGGTTCGATCGCTGATTCCCAAGCTCAAGGAAGCAGGAGCCGAAGGCATCATCGAGTACCCTTTGAACAAGGTGATATACTAACAAGAGGAGCAGCGAATGCCCTGCGGACGTAAGCGCAAGCGGCACAAGATGGCGGTCCATAAGCGCAAGAAGCGCCGCCGTCGCGACAGACACAAGAAGCGGGACCGTTAAACACCCGCTTTTTTTTCTAAGGCTTGCGGGACAGGCGCCCGCCTTGTCGAACCTTTTTTAAAGGTTTAAAAGGAAAAGAGGAAACCCGTGTTTTGGAGAAGACTTAAGCTTTTCTGGTGGAACCACTGGGTCAAGCTGGCCGTCGTCGCGTGGACGATTTTCATCTTCTGGATCCCGATGGCGGCGTTAGGTTCCATCGATTCGTACCAGCGGTCGTACATGGTCGCCTGGCTTTCGACGATGGGTCTCCAGGCCACGATCAGCGCGGTCATCTTCGTCGTTCTTTACTCGTGGGTTCTTCAGGGCGGCCTTCAGAAGCTCAAAAAGAATCAGGTGAAGGCCGATCGCGTGAATATCAAGTGGAAGGACGTCATTGGAATGGAAGGCGCCAAGATCGAGGCCAAGGAACTTGTTGACCTCATCAAGGATCGCCAGCGCGTGAAGAAGATCGGCGGCAGCATCATCCGAGGCATGTTGATGATGGGGCCTCCCGGCTGCGGCAAGACGTATCTCGCCAAAGCGATCGCGACCGAAGCCGGCGTTCCGTTCATCTCGATGTCGGGCGCGGAATTCGTGGAAGTGTTCGTCGGCGTCGGCGCCTCGCGCGTCCGCCAGCTCTTCCAGAAGGCCCGTCGTCTGGCGTACGCGGAAGGCGGCTGTATCATCTTCCTCGACGAAATCGACGCGGTCGGTCGCAAGCGCGTGTTCTCGGCCTTCGGCGGCACCGAGGAAACCAACTCCACGCAGAACCAGCTTTTGGCGGAGATGGACGGCCTCGGCGACAAGGAAGAGAACGTCATCGTCATCGGCGCGACCAACGCGTCCGAGGATTCGCTCGACGAAGCACTTCTTCGTCCCGGCCGTTTCGACCGTAAGATCTTCGTCGAAAAACCGGACCTCGTTGAACGCGAGGAGCTTTTCCGCTACTACCTCTCGAAGATCAAGTTCGACCCGTCGCTCGACATCGCTCGCCTGGCCCGCAAGGCGGTCCAGAAGAGCCCGGCCGAGATCTCGAACATCACGAAGGAGGCGGCGCTTATCGCCACGCGCAACAAGCGCGACGTCGTGACGTCCCAGGATCTCTCGGAAGCCATGGAGCGCGTCGACCTCGGCCTCAAGAAGTCAAAGAAGGTCAGCGAGAAGGAAGCCCGCATCACCGCGTACCACGAGACGGGCCACCTCATCGTCACTTACCTCATGCATCCGACCGACGACGTGTTCAAGGCGTCGATCATCCCGCGCGGCTCGGCTGGCGGCGTGACCTACTCCTTACCGATCGAGGACGAGATGTTCCGGAACAAGGACTGGTTCCTCGCCGAGATCTGCGTTCTTCTGGGCGGCTACGCGGCCGAGAAGACGAAGTTCGCCGTGACCTCGAGCGGCGTCTCGAGCGACTTCCAGCACGCGATGCGTTTGGCGCACAACATGGTATGGCGCCTCGGCATGGGCAAGACGGAATCGCTCGGCGACTACATGAGCATCCCGAAGGAACAGCTTTCCGAGGGTGTGAAGGAAAAGCTGAACGCCGAGACGCATGAAATCATCCAAAGCTGCTTGAAGACCGTCGAAGACCTCCTTAAAAAAGAGAACGACATCTTCGAGCGTTTCGCTAAGGAGCTTATCGAACGTAAAGAGCTCGACTACGATGAGATCGAAGCCATCTTCAAGGAATACGGCAAGTCGAATCCTCGCGTCACGTCGAAGTATGTTCCGAAGGTCTGATCGGGCGTTCTCAACGTTCGCCCTCGTTTTCGCGCTCGCAGCCGCCGTTTTTACGGCCGGCTGCGGGCCGAAATATACCTACCCCGCCGATTCCGTCCCGTCCTCGATCGAATCGATCTGCAAGAAGGAATACAAACTCGACGTGACCGCACGCGTCGTCGGCCTTACGGTTGGTGCCGTCCTCTATCTGGACGAGTTGCTCGATGCGAAAGGCCAGGTTCCGAAGGAAGTCCACGAGCAGATGGGGAAGGTGATGCAGGTCGTCACCCGCGTCTCGCTCTCGACTGATCTGCGGGTCGAATTCTGCACGGTGATCCTCCGGGACCGTAAAAACCTGAACGAGCTGACGATCACGCGTTCGCTCGATGACACCAAGCGCGCCAACGCCGACGCGATCGGGATCGAGGAATCGATCAACCGAACGCTTTTCAGCCAGGGCAAGTACGCGCCCGAGCCCGGCGGGGAGAAGGATTTCACGCTGAAGGAAGTGCGGAAGGAAATCTTCCTCACGGAGCAGATCGTCCAGCGCGTCCGTTTCAGTTTCTCGAAGGACGCCAAGGACGAGGCGAGCGCCTTCGCGCTCGTCGACGGCGCGTTCGACGAGGCCGACGGCCGCCGTGTGTTCCGTTTCTCGGTGATCGGACTCAAATCTTCGGAGGATCCGCACTCGACGGTCCTCAATGTCTTTAAGGTGGTAAACGACGTCCTCGGCGGTTACCGTTTCGAAGGCTTCGACGCGGTCGAGATCCAGGATTACCTGAACCGCTTAAAGCTCGTTCTTAATAAGCAGACGTTCGCCGATTACCAGACGAAAATGATCGACGAAGGCCAGATCATCGAGCGTTTTCTCTCCGAGTCTCAGTCGATCCAGGAAGCCTTCAAGCTCTTCGGCTTCGCCCTCCCGCAGGAATAATCCTTTCCGTTGAAATCGAAACTCCTTTCCACCGCTTCCGGCGGGCGGCTCCGCGTCCTTTCGCCGGCCAAGGTAAACCTATACCTGCGCGTCCTCGGGAAGCGGTCGGACGGCTTTCACGAGTTGGAGACGCTCTTCGAGCGCGTGAGCTTGTGCGACGAAGTTATCCTTGAGAAGGCTCCTTCGGGAGTGAGTCTCGTCGGAAACGCCTACGGCCTTCCGCGCGACGAAAAGAATCTTGCCTGCCGCGCGGCGCTTCTTTTTCGCGAACGCTTGGGCGTCACGAAGGGGGTGCGTATCCGCTTGAAGAAGCGCATCCCCACCGAAGCGGGGCTGGGCGGCGGCTCCTCGAACGCCGCTTCCGTCCTCATTGGGCTGAACCGTCTTTGGAGACTCGGCCTTTCCAGGCCTGCACTCGTGCGCCTCGGCGCCGAAATAGGCTCCGACGTCGCTTTTTTCTGCCTCGACCGGCCCTACGCGATCGGCCGGGGACGGGGAGAGAAACTGCGCGCTTTGCCCGGAAAAAAGCCCGAAATTTGGCACGTTTTGGTCAAGCCGCCTTTCGGGATTTCCACTCGAGAAGCGTACGGTTCGCTGGGGGCTTCTTCCTTGACACCCCCTAAGGCCGATGCTATTCTGTTGCTCCACTCCGTTCGCAAGAGCGATTCGGAGCGTGTTTCGCAGCTCTTGTTCAATAGTCTGGAAGTCACTCTAACTCATAGGGTTGGGACAATCCGGAAGATCAAGGAAGAGCTCGTCCGATCGGGAGCCCTTGGGGCCCTTTTATCGGGGAGCGGCTCGACCGTCTTCGGGATTTTTTCTTCGAAACGACAGGCAGTCCGGGCAGCGCGGGGGATTCGACAAGTTCACCGCGATTGGAAAACCTTCGTCGTTTCCACGTTTTAGCGGGGTGCAGGTGGCGATCTTCAAGATCGTATTGGCCGGGGAAAATTTTTGTCTCCGATCGGGCGCCACGACGCGGCGCTACTGTTTTTCGGCGACACGTTTCGTCGAGGCCGTGGATTCGAAGGCCGCGCAGGAACGTTCGATCGAAATCGTCCGCCGGCAATTGGCCGAGGACGTGACCAACGAGCCGTCGGATTCACCGACGCTTTATATCGATTCGGTCGAGGAATTAGCCTCGTACGCGGGACGCGAAGACGCGGGGCAGGGATTTCGTTGGGCGCCGATGGACGAAAAGGCGGGATCTAAGAACCGTTTCAGGCGCCACGGGGTCCAGAGGCTTTTCCTCCGGTAAGGGTTTTGCCCTGTGGTGTAATGGTAGCACACCGCCCTTTGGAGGCGTGAGTCTTGGTTCGAATCCAAGCGGGGCAGCGTTTCACGCTTCGTATTGGGACGGGAAGAAATAATGAAGTCATCTATTCAAAAATGCTCGTTCTGCCATAAGGTCTCGAAGGGCGACGAAAAGCTCTTTTCGGGACCCGACGTGTTCATCTGCGAGGACTGCATCAAGTTCTGTCATCAGGTGATGACGCGCGACGCCTCCGATCCCAAAAAAGGCGCCGAGCCGCTCGAGATGAAGGTCCTCCCGAAGCCTTCCGAGATCAAAAAGACGCTCGACGACTACGTGATCGGCCAGGAAGCCGCCAAGCGTCAGCTCTCCGTCTCCGTCTACAACCACTACAAGCGCATCACCTCCCAAGTCGACATCAAGGACGTCGAGCTCGAAAAGGCCAACGTCCTCCTGATTGGCCCCACCGGCTCCGGCAAGACGCTCCTGGCGCGCACGCTCGCGCGCATCCTCAAAGTTCCGTTCGCGATCTGTGACGCGACCACGCTTACGCAGGCCGGCTACGTCGGCGAAGACGTCGAGAACGTGATCCTCCGCCTTCTCCAGGACGCCGATTTCAACGTCCAGCGCGCCCAGATGGGAATCGTCTACATCGACGAGATCGACAAGATCGGGAAGACCTCGGAGAACGTCTCCATCACGCGCGACGTCTCGGGCGAAGGCGTCCAACAAGCGCTTCTCAAAATCCTCGAAGGCACGAAGGCCAACGTCCCGCCCCAGGGCGGCCGCAAGCATCCCCAGGCCGAGTACGTCCAGGTCGACACGACCAACATTCTTTTTATCTGCGGCGGAACGTTCAGCCAGCTCGGCAACATCATCGAGCGGCGTCTGGGTAAGCGCGACATCGGCTTCCACGGCCGGCAAAAGCCCCTGCGTGCCGACGGCAACCCCGTCAAAAATGTGGAAACCGAAGACCTTATCTCGTTCGGCATGATCCCTGAATTCATCGGCCGATTCCCGATCGTGGCCACGCTCGACCCGCTCGACGAAAAGAGCCTGCTCGAAATCCTCGTGAAGCCCAAGAACGCGCTCGTGCGGCAGTTCCAGAAATTCTTCGAGATGGAAGGCGTCGAACTCACGTTCACGGACGCCGCCCTCAAGGAAATCGTGAAGGAAGCGATGAAGAAAAGCACCGGCGCGCGTGGCCTGCGTGCGATCTTGGAAGACGTGATGATGGACACGATGTACGACCTTCCGTCTCTTGAAGGCGTGAAAGAATGCGTGATCGAGGGTTCGACCGTCACGAACCGCGAAATGCCGATCCTCGTGGACAAACGGGGCGCGAACAAGAAGATCGCATGAAGAACCCGGCGCCTGCCGTCGTGATTCTGGCCGCGGGCCGGGGCACGCGCATGCGCTCGGAGATACCGAAGGCGCTTCACCCGATCTGCGGCGTGCCGATGGTCGGGGCACTCTTGGGGAGCGCGAAGGCGCTGAAGGCGTCGAAGACGGTCGTCGTGGCCGGGTACGGAATTGCGGAAGTGCGCGAATGGGTCGGCGCCGCCGCGGCCGTGGTCGAGCAGAAGAACCGGCTCGGCTCGGGACACGCGGCGCTCATGGCAGAACCCGCGCTTCGTGGGCACAAAGGACCGGTCGTGGTGCTATACTGCGACACGCCGCTCCTGACGCCCGAGACCCTCGCGCGGCTCCTCGCCACGAACCGCGAATCGAACGCGGACGGCACGCTCCTTTCGGTGCGGCGTCCGGATCCGAAGGGCTATGGCCGCGTCGTTCGCGGCGGCTCAGGATCGGTGGAAGCGATCGTCGAAGAACTCGAAGCGACGGACGCCCAGCGCCGTATCGAGGAGGTCAACGTCGGGGCTTACGTGTTCGACGGACCCAAATTTTTTGCGGCGCTGAAGAAAGTCGGGAAGAGCCCCGAGAAAAAAGAATATTACCTGACGGACGCCGTCGGCATCCTTGCCCGGGAAGGGCGGATCGAGGCGGTCGTGACCGAAGATTTCGACGAGACGGCCGGCGTGAATACGCTCGCGGACTTGGCCCGGCTCGAATCGATCCTGCAAGCGAGGATCTGCCGCAGCTGGATGGACCGCGGCGTTCGGATCCGGCGCCCCGAGACCGTCGCGATCGACGCGGACGTCGCGATCGGCGAAGGGACGGTGATCGAGCCGTTCACGTCGATCGAGCAGGGTTCGACGATCGGAAAGAACTGTTCGATCGGCCCGTTCGCCCGCATCCGAGGCGGTTCGCGGATCGGAGACGGCGCCACGATCGGCAACTTCGTCGAGGTCGTGCGCTCGAAGGTGGGCGCGGGTTCGGCGGCCAAACATTTGAGCTACCTCGGGGACGCCGAGATCGGCACCGGGGTGAACGTGGGCGCTGGCACCATCACGGCGAACTACGACGGAAAGAACA
>Ga0163151_10000145_pt1 | contig 121064 bp, 113 predicted proteins | sample OliLakLV19MP5IB2_FD_145596 | JGI IMG/M metagenome (GOLD analysis project Ga0163151, IMG submission 145596) | Freshwater microbial mat bacterial communities from Lake Vanda, McMurdo Dry Valleys, Antarctica - Oligotrophic Lake LV.19.MP5.IB-2 | ecosystem: Environmental > Aquatic > Freshwater >...
AATGTATGTAGCTTGTTATAAATTAGAAGGTTTTATAAAAAAATATACAGACCTTAATTTATTTAATTTTTTTTCTACTGACGTATTAGATATTCAATGGAGAAATATTATTAAGTTGCCAAAAATGATAGGACAACTTAGTAATTTGAAAAAATTATCGTTGCCACATAATCAAATTACGGGATTACGGGAAACAATAGAACAACTTGTTAATTTGCAAGAATTATGGTTGCATAATAATCAAATTACAGAATTGCCAGAAACAATAGGACAACTTAGTAATTTGCGATACTTATCGTTGTCTGATAATAAAATTATAAAAATACCGGAAAAAATAGGACAACTCAGTAATTTGCAAATATTATGGTTGCATAATAATCAAATTATAAAATTACCAGAAACAATAGGACAACTTAGTAATTTGCAAACATTATCGTTGCATAACAATAAAATAACAGAATTACCGGAAACAATAGGACAACTTGTTAATTTGCGACAATTATGGTTGTCCAATGATCAAAATACAAAATTACCAGAAACAATAGGACAACTAATTAATTATAAGATCATACAATAAAAAATTGAATTTTTTATTGTAAGACAAATATTCTATTAAGAAAGAGCAAAATGGACCAACGTGATATATTATACCAAATATTCAATGAATTATCATTAAACGATATCGTAAGATGTTCAACTGTTAATAGACTTATAAATCGCATATGTGATTTACAATATGCGAGATTAATAAACGACTATGAGAACATCCTAGCGAACCTTTTTTATAAAAGCTCATACAAACAAATGTATGTAGCTTGTTATAAATTAGAAGGTTTTATAAAAAAATATACAGACCTTAATTTATTTAATTTTTTTTCTACTGACGTATTAGATATTCAATGGAGAAATATTATTAAGTTGCCAAAAATAATAGGACAACTTAGTAATTTGAAAAAATTATCGTTGCCACATAATCAAATTACAGAATTACGGGAAACAATAGAACAACTTGTTAATTTGCAAGAATTATGGTTGCATGATAATCAAATTACAGAATTGCCAGAAACAATAGGACAACTTAGTAATTTGCGAGACTTATCGTTGTTTAGTAATAAAATTACAAAATTACCGGAAACAATAGGACAACTTAGTAATTTGCAAATATTATCGTTGGATAACAATAAAATAACAGAATTACCAGAAAAATTCGGACAACTTAGTAATTTACAAAAATTATGGTTGTATAATAATCAAATTGCAAAATTACCAGAAACAATAGGACAACTTGTTAATTTGCAAATGTTACGGTTGCATTATAATCAAATTACAGAATTACCAGAAACAATAGGACAACTTGTTAAGTTGCAAGAATTATGGTTGCATAATAATCAAATTACAGAATTACCGGAAATAATAGGACAACTTAGTAATTTGCGAGACTTATCGTTGTCTAATAATAAAATTACAAAATTACCGGAAATAATAGGACAACTTAGTAATTTGCGAGACTTATCGTTGTCTAATAATAAAATTACAAAATTACCGGAAACAATAGGACAACTTGTTAATTTGCAAAAATTATGGTTGGATAATAATCAAATAACAGAATTACCAGAAACAATAGGACGACTTATTAATTGTAAGATCATACAATAAAAAATTGAATTTTTTATTGTAAGACAAATATTTCATCAAGAAAGAGCAAAATGGACCAAAGTGATATAGTATACGAAATATTCAATGAATTATCATTAAACGATATCGTGAGATGTTCAACTGTCAGTAGACTTATAAATCATATATGTGATTTACAATATGGGCGATTAATAAATGACTATGAGAACATCCTAGCGAACATTTTATATAAAAGCTCATACAAACAAATGTATGTAGCTTGTTATGAATTAGAAAGTTTTATAAAAAAATATTCAGACCTTAATTTATTCAAATTTTTTTCTACGAACGTATTAGATTTTAAATCGAGAAATATTATTAAGTTGCCAAAAATGATAGGACAACTTAGTAATTTGCGACACTTATCGTTGTGTAATAATAAAATTACAGAATTACCGGAAACAATAGGACAACTTAGTAATTTGCAAGAATTATTGTTGCGTGATAATCAAATTACAAAATTACCAGAAACAATAGGACAACTTGTTAATTTGCAAGAATTATGGTCGTATAATAATCAAATTACTGAATTACCAGAAACAATAGGACGACTTAATAATTTGCAAGAATTATGGTTGTCTAATAATCAAATTACAAAATTACCGGAAACAATAGGACAACTTAGTAATTTACAAGAATTATCGTTGTCTTGTAATCAAATTACAAAATTACCAGGAACAATAGGACAACTTCGTAATTTGCGACACTTATCGTTGTCTAATAATAAAATTACCAAATTACCGGAAACAATAGGACAACTTGTTAATTTGCAAGAATTATCGTTGGATAACAATAAAATTACAGAATTGCCGAAAACAATAGGACGGCTTCGTAATTTGCAAAAATTATACTTGCCTAATAATCAAATTACAGAATTACCGGAAACAATAGGACAACTTGTTAATTTGCAACGATTATGGTTGTCCAACAATCAAATTACAGAATTACCAAAAACAATAGGATGGCTTAGTAATTTACAAGAATTATGGTTGTTTGATAATCAAATTACAGAATTACCGGAAACAATAGGTCAACTTGTTAATTTGCAACAATTATGGTTGTCTAATAATAAAATTACAAAATTACCGGAAACAATAGGACAACTTATTAATTGTAAGATCATACAATAAAAAATTGAATTTTTTATTGTAAGACAAATATTTCATCAAGAAAGAGTAAAATGGACCAAAGTGATATAGTATACCAAATATTCAATGAATTATCATTAAACGATATTGTGAGATGTTCAACTGTTAATAGACTTATAAATCATATATGCGAATTACAATATGCGAGATTAATAAACTACTATAAGAACATCCTAGGGAACATTTTTTATAAAAGCTCACACAAACAAATGTATGTAGCTTGTTATGAATTAGAAGATTTTATAAAAAAATATTCATACCTTAAATTATTAAATTTTTTTTCTACGGACGCATTTGATATTCAATCGAGAAATATTATTAAGTTGCCAAAAATGATAGGACAACTTAGTAATTTGCGACACTTATCGTTGTCTGAAAATAAAATCACAAAATTACCGAAAACAATAGGACAACTTAGTAATTTGCAAATATTATCGTTGGATAACAATAAAATAACAGAATTGCCAGAAACAATAGGACAACTTAGTAATTTGCAAGAATTATACTTGTCTAGTAATCAAATTACAGAATTACCAAAAACAATAGGACAAATTGTTAATTTGCAACAATTATACTTGGCTAATAATCAAATAACAGAATTACCAGAAACAATAGGACAACTTGTTAATTTGCAAAAATTATGGTTGCACTGTAATAAAATTACAAAAATACCGGAAACAATAGGACAACTTGTTAATTTGCGAGAATTATCATTGTCTGGTAATCAAATTACAAAATTACCGGAAACAATAGGACAACTTCGTAATTTGCAAATATTATGGTTGAATAACAATAAAATAACAGGATTACCAAAAACAATAGGACAACTTGTTAATTTGCAAGAATTATACTTGTCTACTAATCAAATTATAGAATTACCAGAAACAATAAGACAACTTAGTAATTTGCGAATATTACAGTTGTATTATAATCAAATTACAGAATTACCAGAAACAATAGGACAACTTATTAATTGTAAGATCTTGCAATAAAAAATTGAATTTTTTATCGCAAGACAAATATTCTATTAAGAAATAGCAAAATGGACCAAAGTGATATAGTATACAAAATATTCAATGAATTATCATTAAACAATGTTGTAAGATGTTCAACTGTTAATAAACTTGTTAATTTGCAAGATTTAAACTTGTCTAATAATCAAATTACAGAATTACCAGAAACAATAGGACAACTTATTAATTATGCGATCATACAAAAAAAAATTGAATATTTTATTGTAAGACAAATATCTTATTAAGAAAGAGCAAAATGGACCAACGTGATATATTATACCAAATAATCAATGGATTATCGTTAAACGATGTTGTAAGATGTTCAACTGTTAATAAACTTATAAATCATATATGTGAATTGCAATATGCGAGATTAATAAACGACTATGATAATATCTTAGCGAACATTTTTTATAAAAGCTCATATAAACAAATGTATGTAGATTGTTATGAATTAGACGGTTTTATAAAAAAATATTCGGACCTAAATTTATTCAATTTTTTTTCTACGAACGCATTAGATATTCAATCGAGAAATATTATTAAGTTGCCGAAAATGATAGAACAACTTGTTAATTTACAAAAATTATGCTTGTATAATAATCAAATTACAGAATTACCAGAAACAATAGGACAACTTAGTAATTTGCGATGCTTATCGTTGTCTAATAATAAAATTTCAAAAATACCGGAAACGATAGGACAACTTGTTAATTTGCAAGAATTATACTTGTCTGGTAATCAAATTACAGAATTACCAGAAACGATAGGACAAATTGTTAATTTGCAAGAATTATCGTTGTGCAATAATAAGATTACAAAATTACCGGAAACAATAGGACAAATTGTTAATTTGCAAGAATTATCGTTGTATAATAATAAGATTACAAAATTACCGGAAACAATAGGACAACTTAGTAATTTGCAAATATTATGGTTGAATAACAATAAAATAACAGAATTACCAAAAACAATAGGACAACTTAGTAATTTGGGAAAATTATACTTGCCTAATAATCAAATTACAGAATTACCAGAAACAATAGGACAACTTAGTAATTTGCAAACATTATGGTTGAACGACAATAAAATAACAGAATTACCAAAAACAATAGGACAACTTAGTTATTTGCTAGAATTATGCTTGCACAATAATCAAATTACAAAATTACCAGAAACAATAGGACAACTTGTTATTTTGCAAGGATTACACTTGTCTAACAATCAAATTACAGAATTACCAGAAACAATAGGACAACTTATTAATTGTGAGATCTTCCAATAAAAAATTCAATTTTTTATTGTAAGACAAATATTCTATTAAGAAAGAGCAAGATGGACCAACGTGATATATTATACCAAATATTCAATGAATTATCATTAAACGATATCGTAAGATGTTCAACTGTTAATAGACTTATAAATCATATATGCGATTTACAATATGCGAGATTAATAAACGACTATGAGAATATCATAGCGAACATTTTTTATAAAAGCCCATACAAACAAATGTATGTAGTTTGTTATGAATTAAAAGTTTTTATAAAAAAATATTTAGACCTTAATTTATTCAGTTTTTTTTCTACGAACGCATTAGATATTCAATCGAGAAATATTATTAAGTTGCCAAAAATGATAGGACAACTTAGTAATTTGCAAAAATTATTATTGTATGATAATCAAATTACAAAATTACCAGAAACAATAGGACAACTTGTTAATTTGCGAGAATTATCATTGTCTGGTAATCAAATTACAGAATTACCGGAAACAATAGGACAACTTATTAATTGTAAGATCATACAATAAAAAAATTGAATTTTTTATTGTAAGACAAATATTTCATCAAGAAAGAGCAAAATGGACCAACGTGATATATTATACCAAATATTTAATGAATTATCATTAAACGATATCGTAAGATGTTCAACTGTTAATAAACTTATAAATCATATATGTGAATTGCAATATGCGAGATTAATAAATGACTATGAGAACATCCTAGCGAACATATATTATAAAAGCTCATACAAACAAATGTATGTAGATTGTTATGAATTAGAAGGTTTTATAAAAAAATATATAGACCTTAATTTATTCAATTTTTTTTCTACGAACGCATTAGATTTTCAAATGAGAAATATTATTAAGTTGCCAAAAATGATAGGACAACTTAGTAATTTGCATAAATTATGGTTGCATAATAATAAAATAACAGAATTACCAAAAACAATAGGACAACTTAGTAATTTGCAAATATTATGGTTGCATTGTAATCAAATTACAGAATTACCGGAAACAATCGGACAACTTAGTAATTTGCGGCACTTATCGTTGTCTAATAATAAAATTACAAAATTACCGGAAAGAATAGGACAACTTGGTAATTTGCAAATATTGTGGTTGATTAATAATCGAATTACAAAATTACCAGAAACAGTAGGACAACTTGTTAATTTGCAAGAATTATACTTGTCTAGTAATCAAATTACAGAATTACCAAAAACAATAGGACAAATTGTTAATTTGCAACAATTATACTTGTCTAATAATCAAATAACAGAATTACCAGAAACAATAGGACAACTTAGTAATTTGCAAAAATTATGGTTGTCTAATAATAAAATTACAAAATTACCGGAAACAATAGGACAACTTATTAATTGTGCGATCATACAATAAAAAATTGAATATTTTATTGTAAGACAAATATCTTATTAAGAAAGAGCAAAATGGACCAACGTGATATATTATACCAAATATTCAATGAATTATCATTAAACGATATCGTAAGATGTTCAACTGTTAGTAGACTTATAAATCATATGTGTGATTTACAATATGCGAGATTGATAAATGACTATGAGAACATCCTAGCGAACCTTTTTTATAAAAGCGCATACAAACAAATGTATGTAGCTTGTTATGAATTAGACTGTTTTATAAAAAAATATACAGACCTTAACTTATTCAATTTTTTTTCTACAAACGCATTAAATATTCAATCGAGAAATATTGTTAAGTTGCCAAAAATGATAGGACAACTTAGTAATTTGCAAGAATTATGGTTGCGTGATAATCAAATTACAGAATTACCGGAAACAATAGGACAACTTAGTAATTTGCAAAAATTATCATTGTCTTATAATCAAATTACAGAATTACCGGAAACAATAGGACAACTTGTTAATTTGCAAAAATTAAGGTTGTATAATAATAAGATTACAAAATTACCGGAAACAATAGGACAACTTAGTAATTTGCAAAAATTATGGTTGGATAATAATAAAATTACAAAATTACCGGAAACAATAGGACAACTTGTTAATTTGCGAGAATTATCATTGTCTTTTAATCAAATTACAAAATTACCGGAAACAATAGGACAACTTGTTAATTTGCAAGAATTATCGTTGTATGATAATCAAATTACAGAATTACCAGAAACAATAGGACAACTTAGTAATTTGCGAAAATTATACTTGTCTCATAATCAAATTACAGAATTACCAGAAACAATAGGACAACTTAGTAATTTGCAAATATTATCGTTGGATAACAATAAAATAACAGAATTACCAGAAACAATAGGACAACTTGTTAATTTGCAAGAATTATCGTTGGATAACAATAAAATTACAGAATTACCGGAAACAATAGGACAACTTATTAATTGTGCGATCATACAATAAAAAATTCATTTTTTTATTGTAAGACAAATATTTTATTAAGAAAGAGCAAAATGGGCCAACGTGATATATTATACCAAATAATCAATGAATTATCATTAAACGATATCGTAAGATGTTTAACTGTTAATAGACTTATAAATCATATATGCAATTTACAATATGCGAGATTAATAAATGACTACGAGAACATCCTAGCGAACCTTTCTTATAAAAGCTCATACAAACAAATGTATGCAACTTGTTATGAATTAGAAGGTTTTATAAAAAAATATGCAGACCTTAATTTATTTAATTTTTTTTCTACTGACGTATTAGATATTCAATCAAGAAATATTATTAAGTTGCCAAAAATGATAGGATGACTTAGCAATCCGCGACGCTCATCGTTGCATAATAATCAAATTACAAAATTACCGGAAAAATAGGACAACTTAGTAATTTGCAAAAAATATGGTTGAATAATGATAAAATTACAGAATCACCGGAAACAATATGACAACTGAGTAATTTGCAAAAAATATGGTTGCATAATAATCAAATAGCAAAATTACCAAAATCGATGGGACAACTTTATAATTTGCGAAATTTATGGCTGAACAATAATGAAATAACAGAATTGCCAGAATCAATTGGACAACTCCATAATTTGCGAATATTATCATTGAGTAATAAAGGAACTTAATTGTCAAAACGATTTGTCAATATCAAACAAAAATATTAACAAACTCACAAATTTAAAGTTGCTAAAATTTTATGATGAATCAGAGGTAACCGGCAGAGCGATTCGCAAATTAACGAAACTTGAAACATTGAGATTATGCGGACATGAAATATCGAACAAGGATATCAATATGCTCACAAATTTGAAGAAACTATATTTAGATAATTGCGAAGACATTAACAAATCTAAATTAAAGCTTCCAAATTTAGTCAAATTTGTACAAGATGAATGATATACCCTAACTACCTTTCTTGATGGAATAAAAATATTGATGACCAAAAATTTTGATTATCGATATCGTTGTGCTGATCTAAACATCCCACGTAACCATACCATCTTGATACATAAAATTACCTTCTATTTCGACAAAAACGCTAACATAAATTACTGTTATCACATTTATATCATGTAGTATCACTTTTAAACCCAAATATGTACCACGGCGGATATCTGATCTAGCTATATTGCGAGATATCACTTTTAAATTCGGAAAGAACACATATTTATCCAACGGACAATCATTTGTTGGTTTAACCACGATAAAATTAGGATAACAATCATTAATTGTCAACGAACAATTATCCAACATAATTTTTTGATCAAAAAGTAGCGTTATTTTTTTGATAGTAATTGGATCATTGATCTTATACCAACCAAAGTGTTCATGGACAGTTTCATACATATCAAAAGAATGATCGATAACTATCCATTTATTCGTTTTCTGTTTTATTAATTGTGACATAGGATCGATATTTTGTAGTTTGTGATATTTGACTAATAACAACGCATCGTCTATGGATAAAATATTAATTTCGTGATATAATTGCGAGTTATAATCTATTTTATTTTCAATGATACTGAAAATATCATTTAGTCGGACATAGAATCGTATATAATGATAATATATGTTATATATTCGTACACCGGAAAATGATGATCCTTCTGATTTAAATATCAAACTTAGATCTATGTAGAAATAAACAACATTATCCGTAAATAGTTGTGTTATAAAATCCAAATGTTTAAAATGAAAAGAAGTGTATCTAAAAAATATGGAACTGCTAAATTCTAATTCGATTTCGTTTATCAAATCGTGTGGCGAATCTACATATTTTACACCATCCGGCAGTTTCGGTAGTTCGATTTTGATTATAATTTTATCAAATCCGTCACCATAAGGGGTAATTTCGCAATAACTTTTTTTTAGAAAATTAGTGGTGCTACCGAATCCAGCATCAATGTAAGTTGGAAATCCTTTATCAAGTTCTATCATTTTTTCCAACAAATCTGCGTATGAATTATCCTTGGCGCATATTTTGACATAATAACTATCATCAATATTTTTCTTTTTAGCCATATGAAAGCCTAAAATCTCGCGAGCAGGTTGCCTATTTTCGAAATTATGTTGCTGATTTAGTAATATATGATCAGTATATATTTTTGATTTGGTACGTTCGCAAAAATTAGAATTGATCGAAGTTGAAATTAATATGATCTCTCTTGGACCCAAATGAGTTAGTATAAGATTTACAATGTCCCAGCCTAAAATTTCGTCCATGTTATGATGACAATAAATGTTATTGACAACCAAGAATTATTTTTATCATTTTTTTCTTACTTCTTTAAAATTGATACCAATGATTGATCAACTGTATTTCGAGAATGAGTTACCATGATACGATCAATAAACATTTTAATTATCGATGATGTCGATGACCAAAAAAATTGAAAAAAAAATTGCCAAATAACTTAAACTGCATATATTCAGTTCAAAAATGCCATTCGAAGGTATCAATTTGGTCTTAGGCTACAAAATAAGTGAAAGAACAGTAAGAGAAATGTTCCCAGATAACGTCATATATTCTTCGTCGTCCGAAGAAGATGGATCAGATCATGTTACATATTCTTCGTCGTTCGAAGAAGAAGGATCAGGAAGTGAAGATGGTTTTGATTTTTATTCTTTCCGCGAATCTGTTAATGAATTTCTTGCGAAAAAAACGAAGAAACACAAAACAAAATTTGCATGTCATAGTTTGGAATGTTGTTCCTACCAGGAAAGAAATAGTAATTGGATATTAGGAATTAAAGTGTCACATATCGATGGTCTTGATTTAGGAAAATTAAATTTAGATTTAGGAGCTAAACATGTACTAACACTAATGATAATATATGAGGAACTAAAAATAAATAAATATTGCAGAGATTCAACTCCACATTTGTATGCATTAGCGGATGGATGTGTTAATTGTTCATGATATTGATAAGTAAAATTTTTTAATTATCAACATCCTTATTACTCTGAATTTTGTTGATTAAGCTCATAAAAATCGTTCCAATAATCACCCTCCTCAAAATAACATGTCTCCATACAAAAAATAGTCAAGAGCAGAAATATAAGTCCTTTTACTTGCTTCGATAAATTCGTTACCGACGAACAAAATTACTGATTATTATGGTAGAGATGTTCCACATGAGGTAAAAAAGATCGAATTAGGCAGTCTAACTGGATCGGATATTAGGTTGTCGGTTTTAAAAGACATCTATAATTAAATATTTTAGTTATCGATGAAAAATTATGGCAACATCCATCCCCGCGAATATTCTTTTATTGTATCTTTAAACTTTTTCATGATAGTATTACGATCATGAATAAAAAATGAAATAATTTTAGGATCGTTTGTATAAATGTGATCCATTTCTAACCAAAATAATTCATTGATAATGACGCGATTAATATCGAGACAAAGAAATTGAGACAATAATAAATATTTTGCCATGTTAGAATGATATATCGCATGAGATTTGATCTGCATAAACGTTGGTTGTTTTATTAATATGTACATATCTTCGTCAGGAACTAACCGAACGGTTTTGAAGTGCGCGTTTAGATCTGGAATATGTTGTGGATATTGATCTGGCTGATCGATAGTTGATGCATATTTCCAATCATGAAATTGTAGATCGTGTGAAATATAACAAACATAAATGCTAAAGCACATTCGGAAATAAATGACACCATTGACAGGTCGACTATTAACGATTTCTAAATCACTTTTATGAATCAAAAATTTCAAAAGGACGAGACCCATGTTATAATGATCAAAATATGCAACAAGGAACGTTATGTAATAAAAAAATCAATTTTATTAGTATTAGTAAATAGCGCGTTTGCAAAAATTAGTGTTAATCGACGTTGAAATCAATATGACATCTTTAGGACCCAAATGAGATTTACCGGATCCTAACCTAAAATTTGATTCATCGTTATGGTTGTGTATGTATTTTGCAACAGACTGACCATTATTTTATCAACAAAAATTTGATTTTTAATAGGCTAGGAAGATACATTGTATATTCCAAGATAAATCCTATGAAAAAAATACTAATTGACTGCTATTCGCTCAAACCGTTTACGACTAATTTCGATGATGTCACGGTGTTGTTTGCGCAAATTATGGAGCTCGATTACCTTTGGGAATTATTTACGGTGACAGATAACATACTAAGTTTTGTAACGAAAAAAGATCAGAACAGACTCTTTGATGCTCTTCTTGTGAGTGGTAAAATGGGTCCCAAAATATATGCTACTTATTTACATCGAATTGATCTTTGTTCTGTACAAAAATATTTATCTACGAACACATTTTCGACAAAATTAGGCGGCGTGATTGAACATCTCAAAAGTATGCAAGATTTTGAGTTGATCAATAAATATATTGCAGCATTTGACGATTTTGACAAAATATTGAACATAGCACTTCATCACAAAGACATTGATATGTTTTATTATCTATCAACTAACGAAAACATGAAAGTAGATAACTTGATGATAGAAGAAGGGATGGAAATAGATGACGTGCCTATAGATGAAAAAATAGACCCTCTGTTCAATATGCGAGACAGAAAACCTCGCGCAGCTTACTGAGTTGTTCCAAAATAGAAATATTTATGCATATTACGTTAACGAAACGCATAAATTTGGGAAAAGCAAATCTCGTGGTAACCATCCACTTTTCATTGCTGTAAGGAAAAGAAACTATGAAATGGTGAAATTATTAGCTGCTGGAGATTATGACGCCAGATTCAGTTTGTGTGGCATAATTGTTAAGGCAATATATATGATGATAAATGATTTTGCAGGGGACCTTGATAAAAAAATATTTAGATTGTTAATTGGTCAAGCAAGATATAGTATATTATGGGATAAACTGTTGCGGGATGTGATGAGACGGGGAATAAATTCGGACGAATTTTTTTCATTGGAGGATATTATGATTCATATAAATTGTGAAGTGTTATCTTTTATGATTAGCATTTCGGATAGTGATTTGTTTGATAGGATGCAGAAGATTTATGAACCTGGTAAATTTTATCATATGCCGACCAACAGTCGAGTTATTCAGTTATGTTCCCAGAACGGCAACTTAAACGTGATTAAAAAAGTGTTACAACAAGGTAGTTTTATAGCTGAGGATAATATAGCTTTCAAGATTGCATATTTGTCCGTTAGATACAATGTGATGGGATTTTATTTAACACTTCCGGTTGTTAATCCACATGCAACGAATATGATGATACTTATGCGTTGCGGTATATTACATAAGAAAATAATTGTGATAATTTTTGCGCTTGTGATTGATGGTGTAATAGAACGTCTTTTATGTTGATAACTAAATATTTTGGTTATCAACACTTTTCGCAACGAACCTTTCCTCGCCCATGACATCGATTGCACGTCTTTTTTCCACCTGAACATGATATACATTTACGTTGAATAGATTTATTAACATAACTTGCCCCATTTTTTTCCCTGATAAATTCTACATTATATCCTTTGCCATTACACCTGATACAATTATTTTGCCCGCGAGAACAAAATCCACATGTGACTTCTTTATAGTTAAGGCAAGTAGTACATCTATTTTTATTTGTAGACATCGTGGATTTGCTGTTTAAATTAACATGGATGATATGATGAATTATTTTTCAATTTTTATTGTTTCAAAAAAATTGAATTTATTATTGCATGATAAATATGTTATTTAGACAAACCAAAATGAATAACGGTGACAATATATTTCAAATATTGAATCATTTATGTGTAGATGACGTTGTAAGATGTTCGACGATCAATAAACTTATAAATCGTGCATGTGATTTACAATATGCGAGATTAATAAATGACTATGATGATATTTTAGAACGCGTTAAAGACTCGTTTAAGCAAACATACATAGTTTGCTACGAAATGGAAAAGTTTGCTAAAAAATATTCGAGCATTAGCTTAATTGATTTTATTTTTGAGACTAAAATAAGTATCCAATCTAACAATATTATTAAGTTGCCAAAATTAATAGGGAAGATGAATAACTTGCAAATATTGTCATTACGGAAAAATCAAATTGCAGAATTACCGGAGTCAATAGGGCAGCTTAGTAATTTGCAAAAGTTATCATTGGGAGGCAATCAAATAGTCACGTTACCAGAATCGATTGGACAGCTTGTCAATTTGCGGAAATTATCGTTAAGAGATAATAAAATAACAGAATTACCGGTTTCAATCGGGGGACTTGTTAATTTGCAGTTGTTAGTATTATGTAATAACAAAATAACAAAATTACCAGAATCGATTGGACAACTTGTTAATTTGCAAGAATTGTGGTTGCACAATAATCAAATCAGAAACGTACCAGAAACAATAGGACAACTTATTGATTTACGAAAATTATTGTTATACAAAAATAAAATAACCGAATTACCAAATACAATCGGACAACTTAGTAATCTGCAAAGATTGTCGTGTTGTCATAATAGAATAACAAAATTACCAGAAACAATCGGACAACTAACTAATTTACAAGAATTATTTCTGTTTGAAAACAAAATAACAAAAATACCTGAAACAATCGGACAATTGACTGATCTACAAGAATTATCGTTAAGTTATAACAAAATATCAACCATACCTGAAACAATCGAACAACTTGTTAATTTACGAAAATTAACGTTGAGTTCCAACAAAATTACAAAATTACCAGATTCAATAGGACAACTTGTTAATTTACGAGTTTTTTGGTTTAATAGTAACAACATAACAAAATTACCCGAAAGATTTGGACAACTTATCAATTTGCAAGATTTAACGTTAGATGATAATCAAATAACAGATTTATCTGAAACAATCGAACAATTTAGTGATCTACAAGAATTATCGTTGAGTTCCAACAAAATAACAAAAATACCTGAATCGATAGGACAACTTGTTAATTTACGGAAATTTTGGTTTCATAGTAACAAAATAATAGAATTACCAGAAACAATCGGACAACTTGTTAATTTGGAAGAGTTAACGTTGGATCATAATCAAATAATAAAATTGCCAGATTCAATAGGAAAACTCACTAATTTACAAGAATTATGCGTTCACAGCAACAGAATAATAGAATTACCTGAAACGATAGGACAACTTATCAATTTGCAAAAATTATCGTTGGATCATAATCAAATAATAAAATTGCCAGACTCAATAGGAAAGCTCGTTGGTTTACAAAAATTATGCATTGATAATAATAGAATAACAGAATTACCCGAATCGATAGGACAACTTGTCAATTTGCGAAAATTATCGTTGAGTAACAATAAAATAATGAAAATACCAGAATCGATAGGACAATTTGTTGGTTTGTCAAAGTTGTTGTTGGATAGTATTGAAATAATTGATTTACCAGATTTGGTAGGTCATCTTATTTGTTGTAATCTTATACGATAAATATTTGTTCTATTATGTAATAATAGAACAAATATATGTTCATGTCAAAACTTAATCTATTTCGATTAATCTAATATTGGTACATTCAAATCTCCAGGCAGTTTCTTGCCAGTAACATTGAATAATCAAATATTTGTGCATTCAAATCTCTAGGCAGTTTTTTGCCAGTAACATTGAATGATCAAATATTAGCGCATCCAAATCTCCAGACAGTAACATTGAACGATTACATATTGGCGCGTTCAAATCTCAAGGCAGTTTCTTGCCAGCAATATTGAACGATCTAATATTGATGCACTCAAATCTCCAGGCAGTTTCTTGCCAGTAACGTTGAATGATCTAATATTAGATGCATTCAAATCTCCAGGCAGCTTCTTGACGGTAACATTGAATGATTAAATATTCGAATGTTCAAATCTCCAGGCAGTTTCTTGCCAGTAACATTGAACAATCCAATATTGATCCGTTCAAATCTCCAGGCAGTTTCTTGCCAGCAACATTGAATAATCTAATATTGACGCGTTCAAATTTCAAGGCAGTCTCTTGCCAGTAACATTGAATGATCAAACATTAGTGCACTCAAATCTCCAGGCAGTTTCTTACCAGTAACATTGAACGATCCAATATTAACGCACTCAAATCTTCAGACCATTTCTTGCCAGTAACATTGAATGATCTAAAATTTCATCCATTTTTATAACTACAACAAAAATTTTGTAATGGGATATTATTTTATCATTTTTATTTGTCTTAAAAAATTGATATTTGGAACACTAAAAATGAAATACTAATAAACGAGCAACAAAATGGGAGAAGATTATGTATCATTTTCAATAAATGGTACTATGCATTCATGGCACAAAGATATCACCGACCAGATAGAAATATTTGCAGCAATCGATGATATTCATGATCGCTTGAACATAGAATACAATATATCAAAAGAAAATTTAGACTGCGTTGTTAAATGTTTGTTCAGCTATAGATATCATTGTGTGAAGGATATAGGGTCGTTCATCGAGATCTTTAAATTTATAAATTACCTTGGAGTAAGCAAAATATTGACAGAAGAGATTCTTAACAAAATACAAAAAAAATATCTACCGATGGACAGATTTATTGATACCTTTAAAAATTGCGACGATTCACCAGAAATGATCCAGTTGTTGAACTATTTCATCCCCGAAGTTGATTTGTCAGAAGATAGATCTATATGGAAACATTTAGTTGAAAATTTTCCGCCAAAAATACGATTACACATTGCTACTAAAATGATAAGTGGAGATATATCCCACATTAACATTTACGATATCCATTCATCTCCACGACATTGTGATTGTGGCTTTGGTGCATCACATTATTTTTATAGCAAGATCTTAAATACCCTATTACATCATTTATTTGGTATAAAAAAAACGTTTAACTTTGTTTATTTTTCTAGCGAAAGATGTACTTTTTTTGTAGATGAACAAAAAATTATCGAGAGAAATCTAAAAGAGGACGAAGAAATTGATGTCATATCAACAATAAGTTGTCACGTTGCAAAACAATTAGTAGAAGTAAATCATCTCGAAAACCAAATTTTTACGACGTATGATTCCGAAGAATATCGATAAGTAAATGAATTAATTATCAATATCATTGGAAAAAAATGAAAAATGAATTATTACGATAGTCCTAAATAAACGGCATCATCAACAAAGAAAGATGAACACTACAAACGTCGCAAAAATACAAGAATTGGCCAAATTATTTGACACAACCGTGTCAGAAATAAACAATCCCGGACTTCATGATGGAACCAACGTTGCTAATTTTTTTGACTTTTTGATATTAATACCTGGCATAGAAGCCTTCGTAGGTCCTGAATATTATAAATTGATGCAAAAAGAATTGGAACTGGCAGAAGAGAAGAAAAACAAACGAGAACATGTTAAGAAGTTGTATATGTTTCCAAATTTTGACTATGCTGGATGGACCAATGTAGACATAGATGATGAGATTTTGAATATCATCATTGAAAAGCTAAACAAAATGAAATTTTCGTTCAAAATATCGGATGGGAAAGTAAATGTAATTCCGGATGAAGGGGACATGTGCAAACAAATATTTGAACTACTGAAAATGTATTTGGATCCAAGTGTGCGACAAAATGCAGATGCCACACATGTTACTGTCGTAAACTCTAATATTGTCGGCGATATAGGCCAAGATAAAGTAGCAGAATTCGTCAAAGGGTATGACAAGCATTTTGAACTGAAATTTGGAAAAGTGAAAAGTACCGTTTCTCGTGATTGGAGTTTATTTTCGTTGTGTTATGTAATAGAAGTAAATTCGGAGTATTTGGACGAGTTTGTTGCGAAATTTAATGAGAAGTTTGAGAAAAAGATACGACCGAGTCCGCATATTACGTTTGCGACGAAGGTTAGGAGTGTTTAATGTTGATAAGTAAAAAAATTTAGTTATCAATATTAATGAATTTAGTTGGTACTAAAGCTATCAACAAACATAAATTTATGGTGTGATCTTTTTGAAAAATTATTATTGACGCATACCGACAAATTAACATTGGGTCGAATCGACAGTCCGATTGTTAAAATACATGGCAATGAATTTTATTTTTTAAAAATGATATAAAGGTACGTTATTATTATTAAAATAATCAGAAAATAATGCAAGCGTACAAAATAAATAATAAAAAATATTACCTAATAAGTGAGTTAATGACAGAATATCCTACTTTGTTTAAGAAATGCAAAAATGGGAGAGAGTTCGTAAATAAAGAGAATATATCATCAAATAAATACATATTTGCTAGGTCAACCGAACGAGGATTCACAGTAACAGACGGAATGAGCAAAAAATTTGATAAGATATTTATATTGAAAGATTGGTTCGATGAAAATTATGTGGACGATGTTGAGTCAGAAGAAGAAATCGAAGAGATAAAGGAAGATATAGGTGAAGCTCCTGCGATCATAGAACTAGACGATCACGAAAAATTTGTTGATAATTATGACAATATCGTTGAAATAGAAGTGCGAGGTGAGCGTGATCATGAGAAATGCTACTTTAGAGTGAAAGACATAATGGAAGGATTTGGCATCAAATATTTGAACGATGTGATAATAAATAAAAATAGAAGCGGGTACATACATGATATACATTATAAGTATTTTTATTGCCATGCATCAGTCAAAGATCGCAGCGGAAACAAAAATGAGAAAATAAAGAAAATAAAAGAGTTATATCTGACTTACTTAGGTCTACTTCGCGTCTTTTTCGTATCTCGAAAAGAAACAGCGGATAAATTCGTAAAATGGGCGTCAAAGACCCTCTTTACCGCTCAGATGGGTACTTTAACTGAAAAGAGAAAGTTAGCATCATCAGTTCTCGGAGTTAGTCCCTCCGAAGTGAAAGCTGTTTTTAGTAAAACGTCATTCGTGTTGCCTGTAATCTATCTATTTACACTTGGTACTGTTAAAGATCTTCGCAAAACACTCAACATCGATGGAAAACACAAAGACGATAAAATAATTGCAAAAATAGGTGTTACCAAAGACATCGAACGAAGAACTAGAGAGCACGAAAAAGAATATGGTAGATTAAAAAACGTAAATATGGAACTTGTTCATTATGAATACATTGATTCACAGTATATTTTTTCATCTGAAACAGATTTAAAAGACATAATAAAGGGATTAAATTTGAATTTGGAACATGAAAAATACGATGAATTAATAATTTTCAATAAGACCCAATTACCAATGATAAAAAAACAATACCAGCAAATCGGAAAGTCATACATTGGACATATTGCCGAACTGGTTACCAAAATTAAAACTCTAGAAAGTGAACGAGAATTAACTAAGGAAAAGCATGTTAATGAACTAATGAAAGAAAAATATCATAACGATCTAATGAAGGAAAAGCACGAAAACGAAATGATGAAGAAAGACATAGAAATAATGAAAAGAGACATGGAAATAATGAAGATGTCAAAACAAAAAAAATAGAACATTTGATAATTAAAAATTTTAACTATCAAATATATACACAACTATCTATGCGATATTCGCACGATCAAACTAAATAAATTGCTCAATAAACTGCATATAACTATTCAACTTGCAAATGCCCAAACATTACACATTAATTCATAAAATATGGCCTATCAATAAAATCACCAGACATCCCGATGTTGCATCGATATTAAAAAATATATTCACTGGAATACTATTTCATAAAACAATTTCTATCGATAATCCTAACATCATTGATTATGCGTTTAAATATGTTAACGGAGTCACAAATTTTCATCATATTAAATTCAATGATTTACCTTATTATGAAACAAATAATCGATGGAGAGTAAATGCCATTCAAGAAAGACCAATATGATTTTGATGTTTCTCGTGATGAAATTTATGACCAATGTAAACAATGGCCAATAATCGATCCACAGCGAGATGACAAAATCAAATACATATTGAAACACAACAAAGAAAATATTTTTTCAAACGCAGATGCAAAATATAATGATTTTGCATCGCAAGTTTCATGTTATGAAATTAAAAATATGCTATTAGTTGGCTTTGATGAACTGTCATTCACAAACAAATATGGACAAAATAAAGATCACAGAGGATCAAATCATTGCAATGTTTACTTGCCGATGCATATTAATGTTTGTATGCGGTAATATGCAACATTATATGATTTTGCGATCATAATTTATAAATTAAAATCACATAAGTAGGACAAACGTTATGAATCGTTTAGTCATTTAGAAATGTGCACATATGGAAGATTTGGATGTATTAACTTGGTATTCGAAAATAGGAAATAATAACATGCAAATATAATTAGATGTTATTATGTTTAGGCGATCGATTTCTCACCAATGACGTTGGATAGACTAATATTTGTACTTTCAAATCTCCGGGCAATACAAATTCTTGCCAGTAACATTGGATAGATCAATATTTGCACTTTCAAATCTCCAGGCGATACAAATTCTTGCTAGTAACATTGGATAGATCGATATTTACACTTTCAGATCTCCAGGCAGCGGAAATATTGAACGAACTGACGTTTGCGTGTTCAAATTTCCAGGTAATGCGAGTTCTTGCCAGTAACATTGAATAGATCAATATTAGCGCGTTCAAATCTCCAGGCAATGCAAACTCTTGCCAGTAACGTTGAACAGACTAAGATTATATAACTTTTCTTAAAAAAAATTGATTTTTCTACCCCCACGCTCTTCGAAAGTTAAACTTAAAACCAAATGTATTCACTCGACGGAAAAGTAATCGATCAAATTTGTAAGTTCTTAGATTGCCATGATATGATTGCATTTTTATCGTGCAATCATGGATTCTATATGCGTTCATTGAAAGTTATCGTTACTGAACCAGTAAGGTTTTCGCAATTGATAAATAGTGTATTTTGTTTTGACAGATTCACAAATATATTATTCGGCAAAAATACGACTGTATGTTTAAGATATATGTGCCACAATGAAAATATATATATGTTGCAATCGCATCATCCGCAGAACGACAAGTTAATCGACGTTGATGAAAAAATAACAGTAAATTTTATCAAACCGACACAAAAAACAAAATTCGTTAACATTAACAAAGTACGCCATATAATGTTCATTGGGAAGATAAACTTGTATGATGAGAGGATCAGAAATGCGGGAATATTTTGCCTACCTTTTGGTAGAATTGCCCGGATCGAAAAACAACACAGGTTTTTAGCCGATGCGGAGTTTAAAAAAATTGCAAAATTTTACATTGCACATAACGATCTTAATAGATTCCAAAAATTAATAGATGCTTATCCAATAAGTTTAGCCGATCATGAATTATTGCTTTATACACAACTTATGCGTCCAATGCCGACAAAAATACTTGTATATATCTTGAACCATGAAACAACAAACTCGTCAGCAGTACAGTATAGACAATTTTTGATGTATGCAAATGAATTAGGTATACCTATAGAGATACGTCAAAAAATAATATTAGAGCACACAGCATTGTTTTTGAATTTATATTGATAAGTAAAAAATTTAGTTATCAATATTTTGATCTTTACGAAGTGATCGGCTAAATCGTTGAGTGATATGTTAAGAAATGGGTTATCGTCTTTTTGTTCGACAGGGACGTTGATAACGTTATCTGATACATTTTCTATTTTTTCTTCCATATGATAATATTATACCACTTAATAATTTTAGTCAACAGAGCGAACAGATTATCAATTGCGACGTCATGCGACAATTGTATGGCGATACTTATTGGTTATAAATGCAAATCTCTAGCCAGTTATTGCCGGCATCCTATATAACTTTTCTCAGCAAAACGCTGAAATGCAAGTCTTCAGGCAGTTTCTTGCCAGCAACATTGAATGATCTAATATTGGCGCATTCAAATCTCCTGGCTGTTTCTTGCCAGCAATATTGAATGATCTAATATTGGCACATTCAAATCTCCAGGCAGTTTCTTGCCAGTAACGTTGAATGATCTAATATTCGCGCGTTCAATCTCCAGGCAGTTTCTTGCCAGTAATATTGAATGATTCAATATTAGTGCATTCAAATCTCTAGGCAGTTTTTTGCCAGTAACATTGAATGATCTAATATTGGCGCATTCAAATCTCAGGCAGCTTCTTGCCAGTAACGTTGAATAAACTAATATTTACACATTCAAATCTCCGAGCAATATAATCTCTTGCCAGTAACACCGAATAAAACACTATTTACACGTTTAATCTCCAGGCGATATAATTTTTGGTCAATAATGTTGAACGGACTAAATTTGTGAGTCCAGATCTCCATGTGATATAATTTCTCACCAGTGATATTAGCTGAGCGAGTTGGATCTGGACTTCTTTTATCCTGATCTATATGTTAACTTGTAACGATAAAATAGATTTTTAGCACTTATCACATACGATAACTCTGTATCAGTAAATAAATTTGGGCACTTATCGGATCTGATAAGTGCCCAAATTTATATGATAATTCTGGGTTAATAAAATAAATTTGGGCACTTATCGGATATGATAAGTGCCCATCTTTTTCAAAAATAATGGAAATAATATATAGGAAAAATGATAAGTTTTTTGAAAAAGTACTCAACCGTACCAAATCAATTTATCGATGATTTTTATTCAATAACAAACGAAAATTATGGATCAAAGGAACTCATAATAAATTTTGATGTTGTTGTAAAATGGTTACAAGTTACAAAAGGAAACCTTAAGAGAATACTTGTACATCACTTTGTAAATCACATTGACTACGAAATAGAAAAATTAAAAAAATCACATAAAACAAACAAAGGGTCAACTATAGTAGAATTAATAATGATAACACCATCTTGTTTTAAAGAACTATGCATGATAAGTGAGACCGAAACAGCGAAATCGGTGAGGCTGTATTACATCGCATTGGAAGATTTAATGACGAGATATCATTATTACATAGAAAATAATTTAAGACAAAAAATAGGTCTTTTGGAAACAAACCAAAAACCAAAAGTTAATATTAAAGGTGGAATAATATATTTTTTTGAAGCATTAAATGTAATAGATGATTCTGATGATATTTTGTACAAGTTAGGTAAAACAATGAATAAAAAGAATCGATTCAATACATATAACTCCGGAAACGCAAACGATATTGAACCGATATTTGTATTGGAAGTTAAAGATATTAAAGCAGTAGAAAAGTGTATAAAAAATTTATTGGCAAAATATCAATACAGGAGACACAAAGAGATTTACAAAATAGGAATAGATTTGCTAAAAGAAGCATTTAAATTATGCGATGAATTGGTAGCAGGATTTGTGAGGTACGAAAGGAAATATGGTAAAGCTAAATTTGAAGAATCGAAAAAGAAGCTGAAAAAATCAAAATCATTGATTATGAAAATAGAGAAAAAAAAGAAATGTCGTTCAAAAAATCATTACTAACAGAAGAGAAACAAAAATTACAGAATATTTAATTATGATAATAATTAAATATTATGCGTAACCTCCTTTGTTGCGCATAATATTTCCTAATGCAATCAACAACTACTGGATCCTCCGATTTCAAAACAGCATCCCATGCCATATCCATTTATCAACGCAAACATCAACACATCCATATGTTATTGAGGAGCTGTCTCCGAACAAACTCGCTCATCCCAGGAACATGATTCTGTTTCATCTGATTCGATGCCATATTTATCTCTATCGAACCAATGGCCCTGCGAATGAAATTCTTTTAGAAATTGGATGTTGCTCACCTTTGCAGCTCATTGTGCTGCATAACTAATATTTTGAGTTTTATTATACGTCATTGATAACATATTCAAAATAAGCGATGTATTCCCATTAAGATACGTCAAAAATAATATTGGAACATGCAGCATTGTTTTGGAATTTATATTGATAAGTAAAAGATTTAGTTATTAATATTTTGATCTTTACGAATATCAACTAGAGGATTTATTTTTCCTAAACTTCTCATCTTTTCAAAGTGATCAGCTAAATCGTTGAGTGACATGTTAAGAAATGGGTTATCGTCTTTTTGTTCGACAGGGACGTTGATAACGTTGTCTGATGCGTTTTCTTTTTTTCTTCCATATGATAATATTATACCACTTAATAATTTTAGTCAACAGAGCGAACAGATTATCAATTGCGACGTTATGTGACAATTGTATGGTGATACTTATTGGTTATAAAATGCAAATCTCTAGCCAGTTCTTGACAATCATATCCCATAAAACTTTTCTCAACAGAACATTGAATGATCTAATATTGATGCATTCAAATCTCCCGGCAGTTCCTTGCCAGCAACATTGAATGATCTAATATTGATGCATTCAAACCTCCAGGTAATTCCTTGCCAGTAACATTGAATGATCTAATATTGATGCATTCAAATCTCGCTGCAATTTTCTCGCCAGTAACGTTGAATGATCTAATATTGGCGCCATTCAAATCTCCAGGCAGTTTCTTGCCAGTAACATTGAATAATCTAATATTAGCGGACTCAAATCTCCAGGCTAAGTAGCACATCAACAAGAAAAAAAGATTTGATAATTAAAAATTAATTATCAAATTTGATCCATTCACCTTTAAATTTTATATGTCGTACTGTTTTTGGTACGCTATCTATCGATCTATGTGGTGATTTAAATTTCAAATGTGTCACAGATGATGGAATATTATGTTGATCAATTTGTTGATTAAAGCTAAAACCAAACGTTAAATGTATCACTGACGATGGAATGTCACCTTTTTTTATTATTTGATTAAAATGAAAACCAAATTTTAAATGTGTAACTGATCGTGGTATATTTGTAGTTATTGATCGATTAAAGCAACCTCCGAGTGTCAAATGAGTAACCAATGGAATATTTTTACACATAGGTTGATTAAATATACCACCAAATGTCAAATGTGTGATATTCAACGGAAAATCATCCATTTTTAACTTGCTATACCCACCACAAAAAGTTAAACGTGTAACAAATTGTGGAATCGGTAAATCATATGTTGAATGACATATCGATGTAAATTTATGTATATATGATAAATGTGATATATCGTTCACATTCACGTCATCATTATATGTCACAACATGTTTTTTTCTATCTAACGTTACATTAGTCGACAAATAATGTATTTTGTCTCGGTTTGGTAAGTTATCAATGATTATCAAAATAATTTCAAAGGGGACAGTATCCATGTTACTAATTTGAAAATATCTTATCATTTAGACTTATTTAAATCAATTTTTTACAAAGATACGCGACAGTTAGTAAAAATCATATTGATAAGCAAAATTTTTACTTATCAATATCATTTAAAAATCCCATCCAACCATACCATCTTGATATATAAAATTACATTCTACTTCCAAAAAAATATCAACATGAATATTTGTTGTCGCATTTGATATGATCGTTTGCGGTATCATATTTAAATTCAAATATACGCTATGGTAAGCATTCAAACCAACCATAAATTGAGGCATCATTTTTAAATTTGGAAAAAACACATATTTATCCATCGGGTGATTATTCATTGGTTTGATTATGTTAAAATGAGGAGAACCCCATCGATTTCAAACAAACAACTATCCAACGTAATTTTTTGATCAAAAAGTAGTGTTATTTTTTTGATCATAAATGGATTGTTAATTTTATATATACCCAAACGGATATCATGTGTACTATGCATATCAATCAAACAATCAGTAATTACAAACATATTAATTTTTTGATTTATTAGTTGCGATGCAGGAATAATGTTTTGTAGTTTGTGATATTTGACTAACAATAGCATATCATCTATTGATAAACTATTTATTTTACGACGCAGCTCAGGGGAAAAAATTTTGTTTTCAATGATACTGAAAATATCATTTAATTGGACATAAAATCGCACAGCATGATTATATATATTGTATAATCGTATACCAGAAAACAATGATTTTTCCGATTTGAAAATCAAACTCAAATCTATGTATAAATAAATAACGTCGCCGGTGAATAAATATGTTATGAAATCTAAATGTTCAAAATGTGAAGAAGTGTATTTGAAAAATGTTAAACCAGCAAATTCTAATTCGATGTTATTTATCAAATTATATGGTGAGTCTACGTATTTTATACCATCGGGCAGTTTTGGCAGTTCGATTTTTATTACAATTTTATCAAATCCATCACCGTAATGAGTAATTTCGGAAATGCTTCTTCGTCGAAAATTGGTGATACCACTAAATCCCGTATTAATGTAGGCCGGATGTTTGATCATCCCTTCTAATAAATCTGCATATGAATTATCTTTAGCACATATTTTGACATAATAACTATCATCAATATCTTTCTTTTTAGCCATATGAAAATCCAAAATCTCGCGACCGGGTTGTCTGTTTTCGAAATTATATTTTTGATTTAACGACACATGATCGGAATATGTCTTTGATTTGGCATTTTTACAAAAATTAGTGTTAATCGAAGTTGAAATTAATATGACCTCTCGCGGCCCTAGATTGGTTAGTATGAGATTTACGATGTCCCAGCCTAAGATTTCATCCATTGTTGTAGTAACGAACAAATATTGTGGCTTCAAGATCATTATTTTATCAATTTTTGTCCTTAAAAAATGATATTTGAAGTACTAATAATAGATCAATAAAATGACTAGCGATTGTGTATCATTTTCAATAAATGGCATATTATATTCGCGGCATAAAGAAATTACACATAAAAATTTGCCAGGATCACAAACGCAACTAATAAATTGCAATATTAGGCAAAAAAAATGAATTTATTATCATTAGGATGGTAAGTTCAATATTAATGCATTAGTAAAAAGATGAATGATAAGGACGTAGTATATCAAATATTCAATTATTTGAATATATATGACATAATAAAATGTTCAACCATCAATAAACTTTCGAGAGAAGCATGTGATTTACAATACGCGAGATTACTAAATGATTATAAAAGAATTCAAACAACATTTTTATTAAAAAAACCGTATAAACAAACATATATTGCATATTATAAATTAGATCAATTTCTTAAGAAATTGAATATTAGTTTGATTGATTTTTTTCAGTTTGACAGGCTATATCTGAGTTATAAAAAAATTATTGAATTACCCGAATCGATAGGACAACTTGGTAATTTGCGACGATTGTTATTATATAACAATCGAATAACAAATTTGCCAGAATCGATCGGAGAACTTAGTAACTTGCGGCGACTGCGACTTGATGGTAATCAAATAACAGAATTACCAGAATCAATCGGACAACTTTTAAATTTGCGAAAATTGTGGCTTGATAATAACAAGATAACAAAATTACCAAAATCAATCGGACAACTTAGTAATTTGCAGATTTTAACGTTACATCATAATCAAATAACTGAATTACCAGAATCGATCGGCCAACTTAGTGGTTTGCGGATGTTATTACTCGGTTATAACAAAATATCCGAATTACCAGAGTCAACCGGACAACTTAGTAATTTGGAAGAAATATCATTTCAACGCAATAAAATAACAAAAATACCACAAACAATGTGGGCGCTTAGTAACCTTCGAGAACTGCGTATCAATGATAACAGAATAACAGAATTGTCAGAATCGATAGGGCAGCTCGTTAATTTGCAACAATTATCATTATATGGTAATCGACTAACTAAATTACCTGTGTCACTCTCACAACTTGTTATTTGTAATATTGATAAGTAAAATTTTTATTTATCAATATTCTTACTCGGAATTCGTTGGTATATCTCCGTTAATATGTCATGTCTAGCAGAATTCATCGCACATATAAACGTGCTACATCGGTTCGCATAATCAACGATTTCATGTTCCCTCCGATTTCTCTTTTTGATGTAATGTTTGTCGGCTATCACGCGTGCCGCAGTCTCTTCAGCGGTTGCATGCAATTCATTGCGGCCATCATCAAAAGTCTGTATTCGTTCCTTTCGAAGAGTTATGAATAATTCATGTGTAACTACGTTGAATGCATTTTTGGTCCATTTATCTCCAACTCGCACATAATGTCCCAAATGAGGCATGAAAACATAGATATCATCATAGCAAATTTTGAATTTTCGTGTATTAACCAATTTAAACATCGCAACTGCATGAGCCACAACATCATCATCTTCGAAATACTCATTAATATGTTTATAAATTTCTCGGTAGATGGACTCTTCATCACAAGGAGTAGGATCATCTGATTCGATATCATCCAGAACGTCGTTGATCGCGCGTTTTTTAGTAGGTTTCTCTTTTACAATCTTAGGATGGACATTGTAATCTTCATCTAATTTTGATAATGCGAGTTTAAGTTGTTCAATCTCTTCAGTTGATTCAAACTCATCTATTTTTTGCTGCAAACGTTTTTGTTCGGAAATGTAGTTGTTGTGGTTATCAGAACGAATGCGATGGCAATCTGAACAGAGATATATTGATCGATCACTTTGGAGGTGATATTTATGAGCAATACCATTAGAGGAAGCCCAGTGAGGACATTTAAAGCATTTGATGAAATTAATATTGGTATTGGGTTTATTAGCACACGTTCTTCTTTTAGACATCATCTATATATAAGAGCGAAAAAATGTTACGCGTTGATAACCAATATTGCTAGTCTTTTACAATCTATTTTTCATTCAACTTTCAATGATTCATTAAATATGTCGCGCAAGTTCCAGCAAATACAATTCTTTGCGGTAACATTGCATTCAACTTTCAATAATCATTGAGTATGCCACACAAAACCTTATTCTTTGCAGCAACACGGCATTCATTTTCAATCACTGAATATCATAATATTGCATTCAACTTTCAATGATTTATTGAATATTGATAACTAAATCATTTATTTATCAATAACTTTCAAATAACTAAACAGTATATCTTTTTGTTTTAGATATCAATGTATCATTTATTTCTCGTCTATAATACCTTGATAATACTATTTCCTCGACTGATTCTGGTATGTCATTAATCGATTGATTAAACAAGATACCGAATTTTATATATTTGATTGAAGATGGAATACAATTTTCTATTGATTGATTAAAGTGTCCCATTAAAGTCAAATGTGTAACCAATGGTGGTATTGCGTCATTTATTGATAGATCAAATCTCCATCCTAACGTTAAATGTGTAACCGATGATGGAATTGCGTCATTAATTGATTGATTAAAACTATGACCAAATGTTAAATGCGTAACTGATGATGGGATCTCATTCAATATTGATTGATTAAAATCATCACCGAATGTTAAATGAGTTACCGATTGTGGGATACATTTTGATAATAATTTATTGTAACGTTTACCGAATTGTAAATGTGTAACCGATGATGGAATAGTATATTCAATTTGTCGATTAAAATGATCATTTAAACTTAAATGAGTAATTTTGCAACTGTTTATCACTTTCACATGTGATGAAAAATCCATTGTTCGCGCTTCAAAGTAAATATTTTTAACATATTTTGGACATTTGGTTACCGGATCAGATATTTCGATGTTCTCAAAATTATCAAAATACGATTTGTTTTTAATCCTTTGTATATGTATTTTTTTAACGTATGTCATCTTGTATTTAAAATTATCCATTAATTTTGATGTCATCGCTATACATAATTTTTCGTAATCTGTTAGATGTTCGCTTATTTTTAGAATTACGTCTGATGGGATTATTTCCATTTGCTGATATATATCATAATTTATTTAAGTCGCAATGTATTCATCCGAAAAAATGAAATATATAACCCCAGGATACTCCAACTAATAAACAAGAGCAAAATGGCGACATATCAAGTATTATTGATTTTGAAAACATTGACGCTAAATGAAATAGCCAAAATAATAACACATATGTGTATCATTTTTTATCAAAAAATAAAACCAGGAAACATCGTTTTCAGTTCTCCATGTGGTCATATGCTGAGATACGTTGATAAATTCAAGACGATGACATTCGTTTGCCCCATTAGGAAAGAACTTTTTAGGTTCAACAAATGTGTCTATCAAAAAGTATTGTTTCAATCATCGGAATCATGCGAGGGTTTTGTATATACATCAAATCTTGTTGAAGTGACAAATAACGAGTATGCCCATGGTATAACATGCGAAATATGCAAGCGTTACTGGAAATATACCACGAGGAAAACCGATCATGAGGAACAGATAATGTGTTTTTGCGGAAAAAATAGTGATCAATATCCGTGCGCTACATGTCCTATAAAACGCTGTTTTGGTGGTTCGCTCGCAGCTTCATGTATTCGACTAGCTGGAGATTTATCTAATGATCTTTGTAATTTTCATCATCGACATGGTATTGTGAAATAAGCTATTGATAATCAAACATTTTAATTATCAAAAAATTGCGGCGTGCGGACAATCATTTTCCGACGCAAATTTAAATATTTCAACTTTGATAAATGTTGTAATTGTTAATATTTTTTACTAATACAAAAAAATTGATTTTATGATCGACAGCTCTATATATCAATTGAATGAACAAATGTTACGTTTGAATAATTATTCGATTCATCATATATGCAAATATTTGGATGACAGAGAAAAGGTAACCATTTTAAGGACCTGTCGTTTTCTGCGTTCATATTTGCCACAAATGATTTATACGGATTCTATAAGCATATCAAAAATATGTCAACATCCTAATTATGATAATTTTGCGAATGTTATATTTGATGTGCCATATGTTTACGATGTTCCGAGAAATATTCAACATGGTATATATCGATATAATAATATATATTTTGAGCATTACCCATCCAGTGTAATCTATGTAAATAAAGGAAACGAAAACGAAGAAAGAAAGAGCGTTAGTATAGCAATACCTGCCAAAAAAACGCGTTGTGGACAAATAAATCAAATTCGACACATAACGTACATAGGTAAGCTATCTATGTTTGACGAACAAATCACTGCAACGCTGAATGCAGCAGTAAAATTTTATGTAGTTCATGATGATTTGCGCCGATTTCAAAAAATATATTCTAAAAATGTGTATTTTAATTCATATTATGATTACGATTATATTTTACTTTTTGCACAATTGATGACTCCGATGCCACAAAAAATATTTTCATATATATTGAATCGTCAAGAAATCAAAGCATTTGCTCCACAGTTCGTAATATATTTGATGTGTATGATAGATTTTGGAATGCCAAGAGATGTGCGAAAAATAATTGTTGGAATACATGCACAAATATTTTGGGATGGAATTTATGATAAGTTAAGTAAATTTTGATATGATAGTTAAAAATTAGAATATCGATAAGCAAAACTTTTGCTTATCAATATTATTTTGTTTTTTCAAATCTCCTGGCAATGCAATTTCTTGCCAGTAACATTGAATAGACAAATATTTGTATGTTCAAACCTCCAGGCAACGTGATCTCTGCCAGTAACATTGAATGGACTAATATTTACACATTCAAACCTCCCGACAATGAGATTCCTTGCCAGCAACATCGAACGAACCAATATTTGCACATTCAAATCTCAAGGCAGCGCGATCTCTTGCCAATGACTTCGGATGAACGAATATTTGCATGTTATATTCAAATCTCCCGGCAACACAATCTCTTGCCAGCAACATTGAATGGACCAATATTTGCATATTCAAATTTCCTGGCAACACAATTTCTTGCCAGCAAATTGAATAAACTAATATTTGCACATTCAAATCTCTCGGCTATGCAATTTCTTGCTGGCGACATTAAATAAACCAATATTTTGTACATTCAAATCTCCAGACAAATGTAATCTCTTGCCAGTAACATTGAATGAACAAATCTCCAGACAATGCAATCTCTTGCCAGTAACTTTAAATAGACCAATATTTGCGTATTCAAATCTCTCGGCGATGCAACGCAATTTCTTGCCAGCAACATTGAACAAACAAATATTTGCGCATTCAAATCTCCAGCAACGCAATCTCTCCTCATCCAAAATTATTATTTCAATAATTTATCAAAATAATAGTCAAATTCTTATAATTTTAATACCAGTCAGACCGCTTATGTCATGTTTATAATCCTTACTTAGTGTCAATTCTATGACAGAAGGTGGCATATATTTATCCTGAACATCATATGTCAAATGTGTAAGCGGCATTTCCTTATTCGTACACAAGAATTGATTAAAATTTTTGCCAAACTTTAAATGAGTGGTAGAATTGGGAATTCCTCCAAATGTTGGCTTATTAAAATCATCCCCAAATGTTAAATGTGTCACACTATTTGGAATTGATTTTATATAAATTGATCCAGCAAAACCCAGAATTCGTTCCGTTATTGATTGGTTGAATCGATGTCCAAATGTCAAATGAGTAATTTTGGTCGGTAGATCGGCTATACATTTGTTAAAATCATCTCTAAATGTAAGATATTCTATCGACATCGTTATCAAACACAGTAAATGACTAAAATGACTCCCAATAGTTAGGCACACTAACGAATCTGAAATAGACTGTTCATATATTTTTTGATTAAAATCGTCTCCGAATTCCAAATATTTAACCGATTTTGGAATGCAATATCTGATTGTTTGGTTGAAACTGTACCCAAATATTAAAAATACCACAGATTCTGGAATACCTTTTATCGGTTGATTAAAATCATCTCCAAATATCAAATGGGTCACCGATGTTGGGATAAAATCTATTGGTTGATTAAATTTTTTGCCGAACGCTAAATATTTTACAGACGGTGGAATCGAAAGAAGTGGCTGATTGAAATCGTCGTCAAACGTTAAATGTGTTACATTATCAGGGACATTTGCCGTACGTGATTTAAAATAAATGCATTTGTCTGATCTCAAATTAGGTAATATAGATTGAGGAGCTTCAACGTTTGTAAAATTGATAAAGTATGGTAACTTTGCAATCTTCATAATGTTCACTTTTTCATGATATGTAAATCTGAATTTAAGATGATACATTGAATTCCATAACATGGATAGGTTAATTTTGTCGCGATTGGACAAAAAATTCCCTATTTGTAGAAAAATATCGTTGTATAGCGTGGACATTTTTGTAATTGGTCATGATATAAATGAATTGTATCTGATTTTATTTCAATTTTTATATCAAAAAAATGCTCCAGAATCATTATATCAAAATATCATTTGACAAAGATGAACATCCTTGTTGTCATGTCTTTCGCTATTAGTATCGGGAATCAGCTAATGTTATTCAACTTGTAATGGAATGTCCAAACAAATGCCTAACGCTTTTAAAATGATAGAAAATTAAAAAAAATTGAATATTTTAATACCAGATATCCCTTCCGAAAAAAAAAGATATCAAACCATGATTTCAACCGGAAGCAAAACACTCGATAGTGTCATAATTGGAACAGGATTAATAAACTTTGCCTATTTGTTGCTAAAAATATACTTTTACTTCACATCGTTTGTCGCACACTATGTGACGTATTTAATACACGATGGCAAATCAAGCACGATGATGTGGAATAATAATCGGAGTGATAATTTTGATATTTTGACTTGTAACGAATACGTTCATCTGGATTGTTTTATCTTAGGTAATTTGTACATTTGTGCGATCATAATGGGAACTATAATTTTGTTTGGCGTTGTGACATTAATATTTCAAGTAATAATGCAAATATGTAAAGAATGTAACGATACGTACGCAAAACAGGAAAAGTCAAATTGATGAACAAAATCATACAATAAAAAATTCAATTTATTATGGTACGAAACATTGCGTTATTATAATAATTGCAACAGAGAAGTTAACTTCGACATAATACTTGCGCAATATTCCAAATTTATTATGGAAGAGTTTATTTGCATCATCTTATATATTTCTTCAATTAATATCATAGTATTACCCTCAATAATTGGCATCATATTTCTCATAATTTTTGTAGCCAACAACAGCTCTTCACTGTACATCGAGCTGGCCACAAAATTACTTGTTTGAGATAGACTGAATTCAAAGAAAATAATATTGTACAATATGGCAGCATCGTATATGTTATGTGAATGAAACAACTGTGATATTTGTGCGAAATATTCACCGTTATCTGCTATTTTTAATAGATAAGCTGCCGTACCTATATCACATGGTATATCTTGTGATATCCATTTATCGACGATCCAGTTGACGATATTTTTATTAACACCGGCTAGATTTAAAATCATAGAAAACATGTTATCATTGATATGTACATCATGAGTAACAACATAATCAAAAAATATATCTTCGGGGAGATTGACGATCACCCAACTATTAAATTTTGTCTTATCATTGATCAATCGTAAACAACAATCCCGCATAATTTTATCATCACTTCTGTCCATAAGAATATTCATAAGCAAATGATCAAGAACATCTTGTTCGTATAATCCTCCAAAATATTCATCCGCAACATCAAGAAGTTTCGAAACAAATACCGGTGATAATCTTATAAATTTATGATCATATCGTGTGTTCTGTAAAGCGCTAACGAAATTGTCTCTAGATAAACACGAGTTGGTACACAGTAACTTGATGATGTTGATGTTTTGAGTAGTTATGATTGATTCGATGGCATCAATATCGTCGGTTATCATTTTTTATGGATGATAGAGTTAATCGATTATATGCGTGTTGAGGAATCAATTTTTTGCTGGGTACGAAATGTTGATAACTAAAATATTTGGTTGTTAATAGTCTTAGATGTGATCAAAATTATCGCCATCAAATGATTAGACAATCTTTAATTAAAAATTGAAAATTATTTCACCAGTCTAACACAACCCAACCATATTCATCAATAAATGAACAAACTAATCCGAGACGCAATAATAAAAATTTGTGATTTACTATGCGATTACGATAGATTAAATTTCCTATCAATATCAACAAAACATGATAAATATAAGCAACACATATATTTTGACGAAGAAGTGCCCATAAAACGAATAATAGGTTTGTCATATTTCAATAGATTCAGAAACGTATTCGTGAGCTGCATCGTGAATAAATTGCCACCAGATGTTACACATTTAAAGTTGTCACATGGGTGTGATGAAAATATATTTGATAACTTACCCAATACGGTCACAGATTTAATATTGGATTTGAGAATCTCTAGAAATATTAAAGGATGTATACCAGCAAATGTGAAACGCCTCCGTATGACAGACGCGGTTTTGCTAAATCAGTGTGATTTGAATGGACGGATACCGGAAAAAGTGACTCATCTATTTCTAGGACGGTCAAATCTTCCTGTAGATATATCAAATTGTATTCCAAAAAGCGTAAAACATTTAGAAATAAATATGGGTCTTATTCCCAATCAAAATATAGAGCTTCACGAAGGACTAACACATTTAGCGATCGGGGAAGAATGTTTGGCTAGTTTCCGTGTTCCCTACAGCGTGATGCAATTAGTACTGCCATCGAGTTATGCAAATCCAATAATTCCATATGGTAACAAATATCTGGATATTTGCAGAAAAATTAAGAATATTCCAAGTAGCGTGACACATTTAACATACAGGTCGAACACTTTTGATGATATTACTAGCTGGGTACCATCTAGTGTTACTCATTATACGCATTATAGTAATTCTCATGTTGGTTGTTACAATGATAATGGTTACAGACGCGAATATGTTCCATCAGGTGTGACGCATTTGACACTTCCAGATTATAATAAATATTGTTCATTAAGAAAAATTCCGACACACGTTGAACATGTCACTTATAGACATTTTGATAGCAACATGGATGAAAAAGTATTGGAATGGGAAGACATACCATCACATATAAAATCTGTAACAATCGGAATGATTCGAATGGTCAGATAATTAAAAATTGATAATATTTTGGCATAACATATATATCATTATTTTATTAATCAATATGGATCCAAAAACACATCCTGTAATAAGTCTTTTGAAAGGAAATCATTTTGATTGTATTCAAGATCTAATAGATCTGTCATACATAGAGATAGAAACATTTGTATTCGCAATAAAATGTTTTTATGGTCAAGGTAATCGGTCGTCGTTCATATATTTTGTTCCGAGTGTCTTAGAAATAACAACAGAAATTAATGATTCTGAATTAATAAATTTTTTGATTAGTGATGTGATACGAATGATGAACAAACCACGCGAACGTCTAATAGATTGTTTCTCTAAATTAATGGAATTAGGTGGGATTGTGCGTGAACCAAAAGAGTTTTGCTCGTCGGGTATAGAAATGGAGTTATTTTTACGATATGTAGAGAGAAATGACTTGAAAATAGATACGGAAATTATAAAAGCGGCAGCTGTAGGAAGAAATGTAGAAATATGTGATTAGATGTTTCAAGAATGGATGAGCACACATGCAACAGTGCAATCATTATGTGAAATTGTAACAGTGACTCGTCAACATAAATATATTTCATTGGTGATGCAAAAATCGCACGATTATAACATTGCACATATTGTTGGTTTATTTGCTAACGATTTTGACGAATATTTAAAATATATGACTGATTCAGAATATTATGAAGAGTTATCGCTGTTTTATTCGATTAGAACGAGACAACATTTGGGTAATTATGCTGACAAATTTGATGAATTGATAGTGGCGAATGAAATAAAGTTGAAACCGATTATAAAAGCAATAGAGATAATTGAAAACAAATGGGTCAATTATGATTTTGATTTTCAAGTAATTATGAATCGCTTGACAGAGATTTCGAGCTCGCAATAATATCTAATAACCAATTGAATATTATTGGGATATAGTGTTCAGAAAAGATATTATAGAACGCACGATAAAAATTTATTATTACTTGGCTAACGTATAGTTTTGATATGTAGATATCAAAAATGTATGATAAACTGAGAAGTGTATGTTGTATTATTATGATTTATGTATTGTCTTATGCGTTCGCATATAGTCGATTGTTTTTAATTGAAAGTAAAGAATATAACATATATACAGGATGCGCGTTAGATTCTCCTAGTTGAGAGGATCGTCTTAAGTGGTACGTAAATAACATGAGTTACATTGATATATTTATTAAAATAATGCCAACATTAGTTGGCATATGGTTAAGCATGGTGTATTACATAGATAATGTTAGAGTGCGATCTTAAATATCTATGAACAACACTATTGCTACTATTTCAAAATTTGAGATAATAGCAAAAAAATGAATTTATTATTGCAACATATGTATGAAATGAATAATAGTGCATAAATGAAACATCTAATCATCACAGATTTTTTTCTTCATAGCGCACTATCCACACTATCTCCAAAGGATTTATGCATAATGAGACGCGTTAACAATGAATTTCGCAACAATATCAATTATCATCATATCAAACAAAGTGTCGCAATCCGAGTCGAACGAAAGCTTAAAAATGATATCAAAATACCATACGACAAATTTTATGATTTTTTGCATAAATATAATGTATCAATATGTGGATCTTTTTTGTTACAATGCATATTGGATGAGACATTTGAGGATAGTTTAGGTATTGATTTGTTAATAAATAATGATCCGTCCGATATATTTGATTCGTTCAAATTAATCCAAGGTGAATATCAAGAAAGTCGGAATCATTTTTATAAACTTAATAAATATTTTGCAATGTCGGATCATCATATTCGAATTATAAATACAGACGTCCCTAAATTAGAATTTATTCAAACTATGACATCATTTGATGTTTGTAAAAATTTGTATGATACGAAAAATATATACATATCGGATTTGAACGCGATTATAAACAAAAAAGAAGGACTAAAAAATGTATTTGATCCTGATTCTAAAACATATCCTTGCGTGTATAAAATTGATAAGCTTGTAAGAAAATATGTTAACAGAGGATTTGAATTCAAAAAAATGATAATTCCAAATATACACACTAAAAATATATTAGTTATAGTGTATACAAAAACGCATTTTATGTACGATGAAAATATGTATATGAGAAATGATAAAAATGTATGTCATCGTGGTATATATATGTATGAGATATTCAACATAATCGAACAACATTCGGGCAAATTAGAATGTGCTGACGAAGGTTGTATACATAAAACAATATATGATATGAATCATCTGCATAAATTTCAAATGGTTAGCGCATTAGGTGGAATTTTTATAACATTAATACCATATGTATCCTGTGGCGCGCTAATTAATTTTAAAAAATTAGAAATGAATATTGATAAGTAAATATTTTAAATATCAATATAATAAAAATTGAATTTATTATTGTATGATAATTATGAAGTTAAGATAAATCAAAATGAATAACAGCGACATTGTATATCAAATATTAAATTATTTGGACTTGAGCGACGTCATAAGATGTTCAACTGTCAACAAACTTATAAATTACGTGTGCGATTTACAATATGCAAGATTAATAAATGAATACGATGATATACTGCCAAATAATTTTTTTAAAGGTTCATGGAAACAAACGTACATAATTTGCCACAAGATGAAAAGTTTTGTTAAAAAATGTCCCAAAATCTCTCTAGCTGGTGCTGAAACGAACATTCGATATAGGAATGTTACTGAATTGTATGTCGGACGTAAAAATATTATTGAGTTACCAAAAATGATTGGACAACTTGATAATTTACAAAATTTATGTGCGAGTGATAATCAAATAACTAAAATTCCAAAAACAATAGGAAATCTAGTTAATTTACGAGATTTATGGTTGTATGACAACAAAATAACAAAATTACCTGAAACGATAGGATTGCTTAATAATTTGCGTAATTTATCGCTTTATGGTAATAAAATTACAAAATTACCTGAAACGATAGGACAACTTAATAATTTAAGAGAGTTATCGTTGTGTGACAATAATATAACAGAATTGCCTGAAACAATAGGACATCTTTATAATTTGTGCACTTTATGGTTATACAATAATCAAATATCAAAATTACCAAAATCGATTGGACAACTTGTTAGTTTGCAAATTTTGGGATTGAATCATAATCGATTAACAAAATTACCCAAATCGATAGGGAAACTTATTAATTTGCAAGATTTATGGTTGCATAATAATCAACTAACTAAATTACCGGATTCGATAGGACAACTCACCAATCTGCAAATATTATCGTTAAAATCCAATAAAATAGCAACATTACCAATTATACCAAATATTAATTGCAATATTATGCAATAATAAATTCAGTCTATTTTAGCAATTAACTAACAAAAATCATATATAAATATTTTGTTACAATAATTATATATGAGCAAATTTGTTTTATTTACAGAAGCCAAAAAGAAAAAAATTTTGCGCGATTTCTACGACATTGTTAAGGACAAACAAGCTATCAAAAATTATCCAATAGAAAAATTTGTAAGCGCATTATCGGGTACATTCAACAATGGATCAGATAAAACTAAGAAAGGGATGTATCAACAAATAATGGATATCCATAAAACAAAAGTTCTGCCAATAATCAAAGAAGATTCGTTTACGGCTTGGGTTAATCAAGCTACCGAACAATATGGATTAGAAGTGCGCGATATTATGGCGATGGAGTTTGGCCAAAAAATAAAAGTTATCTTGTTCGATCGCAATCTTGGCGAATATTTTGGCAAATACAATGTCGGTGATAAAATCAATCCTCGCAATGAAGGATGTACATATGCTGAATATATTCATGGGGAAGGTATCACTGGAATGTTATGTATGTATGAAATGGGTATCGTTCATGCTCCATTTACTTGGGAATTAAATCATGGTTGTGGTGGATGTTTTTGGGGACCACTTAACGAAGAAGATGATATTAGTAAGTTAAATCCGCGAACAAAAGTAGGATGGAGAGGACCATGTATCGATGCGAAGGATGCAAAATTTTTACCCAAAACTATAACTTTTTATGATACTTGGTGGAATGAATATTGTCCATATAGATACGACAACTATCTCAAAGTCAAAAGAATCAAATCTGCTCCAAAATGATCACAAATTTTATTTGATAGAATGGATTAAAAATATATCAAGTACAAAAAAAAAATTCATATCCATAAAAAGTGAAAAAATAAATGTCATGATCAGTGATCTTACACTATAATCAACAAAAATGTTAGCACTATACGACGACGCAATAATCAAAATAAGCGAAAAACTAAGAGATAAAGAAAAAATATATCTATCGATGACGTCAAAACAGTTAGACGATATGAAATTTAAGATGATATATACTGAATTTGTATCGATATCGACGATACGATTATTACCATATTTTGATAATTTTGAAAATATAGATATGTGTTCGTGTGATATATATCGGTATCCTAAAAGCGTTAAATATATTTATCTATCTACAGATCGATCAGATATACCATCATCTGTTACTCATTTAATGTTTGGTTATTCGTTTGATCAATCAATTCGAGATTGTATTCCGTCGTCGGTTACTCATTTATCATTTAGTTTTTATTTTGACCAACCGATAAAAATTCGTATTCCGTCGTCAGTGACTCATTTAAGGTTCGGTTATTGTTTCAATCATTCAATAAAAGATATTATCCCATCATCCGTTACTCATTTATTGCTTGGTGCCACATTTAATCAATCAATCAAAGGTAGCATCTCATCGTCGATTACTCATTTAACTTTTGATGCCGGTTTTAATAAATCAATCGAAGATTATATCCCTTCATCAGTTACGCATTTAACATTTAGATTTGGTTTTTATCAACCGATAAAAGGAATAGCACGATCAATTAAAAAAATAGTGTTACACAATGGATACAATTTAGATATAGATAAAGATATATTGTCACATGCTGTCGTAGAAAAATATTGATAATTAAATATTTTAGTTATCAATATAAAAAATCTCAATCGCGGTGACGATCAAATTATTGTGCAAATCTCGCGCCAAACATGCAATCTTGGCAGGAATATTGCATGTTCTTTCGATGATCCACATGCAAATCTCCGTCGATTACAAGTCTTGGTGATAATGTTCTTCGTATGATTATGATGATCAAAAAAATAAAATGCAGGATATCGCAACTATTAATAGAAAAAACAAATATTTGAAGAAACAACTTCAACAAAACCACAAAAACGAGATATTTGTGAAATGAGAGGATTAAAAAAGACTTGCACCATAGTCTATTGGTGCAAACAAGAAGTATGCACGCATACGAAAGGTGGATAGTATTTGATAATTAAATATTTTAGTTATCAAACATCATTACTCAAAATGATATCATTTTGATCAAGTCGTTCTTTACGATCATTAATTAACAATGCATCATATGAAATTTTGATGTCTCGACAAACATTAGCAATAACATTTGATTTATCTATCTCCAAGATAAAATACACTCCTCCCGGTATAATTTTAACATATCGGTGATGGATACAATCAATACATGAAATTGTACAATCTTCAACTGTTTTGATTCCAAATTCGATTTTACGGTCTTCTTGTTGACATAATACTTTACAATTTTTAGGACAAAAGTTAGGAATAAAAAATTGTACATTGGACATTGCGTCAACGTTACGTATCATGCGAATAGTTAGAATATAATGTGTGTCTGTCTCAGTAAAGAATAATATATTCGGCTGAACTTTCGCGAATTTACACAAAACAAAATCGGCATCATTTTCCACAAGTGCCATCATCATGGTTAGCATATTTTCGTTCGTTTGTTCGTTGATTCGACAATATTTTTTACTATCTATGACAACTTTTTTTTCAACCAATACATAAAACATTTTTGTGTTTTTGTTGTTATCGAATAATTTATATTTTATTTCGCCGTTTGATATCTCTATCATTTTATCGACATATTCTAAGCAAATTGATGCATATGGCGCTCGTAAACGTTGTTGAAACTTTTTTTTGAGGACTAATTCATTGTAACAAATTTGTAGTATCACATCACTATCCATTATTTGTTTCCATTGTTGTGTACTAAATAGAAAACAAACGTTTATTTGCGAATATTTAACAATACTACTAGGTATAATTGTCTCTCTCAAAAAAGATATTTTGTTGCACTCACTAGGATTCAATATGATTTCTTCAACAACGATATCATTGATAGATAATTTACAGCATGAACGATTGAACAATTTCAAATTTTTATCGGTAGGCGATATAAATCTGATACTAAATCCCTTCATATCTGGCATTGAATCGTTTATCGATACAGTCATGTTATTGATCAAATGAATAGGTATACTTACCTTTTTTTCTATCGTTTTCAAAATATTATCTTCGAAATCCTTCAAATAAATTTGTCTTTTTTTGATGTCAAGATCGATTTTATCCTCTTTCAAAACACTTTTTGCGGCGACTATATCGAAGTCACAGAATTCTCCGATATCCGACATTTTTTTGCTTATATAATTGGACAATACAAAATTATCTGAAATCAAACGCACAAAGTTAACTTTCTTTTCGTTGATAATTTTAAAAGGAATTGCACATATCGTTAATACTTTTTTTAATATTGCAAATGCTTGTGTTACGGATTCTATTTTATCGTTTGTTTTGTGCAAGTTGAAATCTTTAACAACGAATAGTTGTTTTATTTCCGACAACAAATTGTTAAGATTTTTAATAATTGTGATGTCCTTTCTTATCATGTCTAATGACACTTTGGATTGATAATCAGTTATTGATTTGATTCCATATATTGGAAGAAATTTGATATCAACAAAATGGATTTGTTTAACCGGATCTTTCATTTTTCATAATATACAACTATCTATTTATACGTATTATCTGTTGATGATCTCCTGAATTATGACACAAATCTCCTGCCATTTATAAATCTTGGCAGAAACATTGCGTGTGTCTTTAACGATCCATTGAATTCTTACGCAAATCTCCTGTTGATAACAAATCTTTGTGTCTAGCTTCGGTAACCCATTGAATTATAACGCAAATCTCTAGCCAATTGCAAAATTTTTGCAGTAACATTGCATACAACTTCAACGATCTATTGAATTATAACGCAAATCTCCAGCCAATTAAAGTCTTGGCTACAATATTGCGCGTTCCTTCAATGATTCATTGAATTCTCACGCAAATCTCCCGTTAATTACAAATCTGGTCAGTAACATCACACGTTCCTTCAATGATCTATTGAATTATGCTACAAATCTTCTACCAATTACAAATCTTCGCAGCAACGTTGCGTGTCCTTTGGCGATTAATTGAATTCTCGCGTAAATCTCCTGCCAATTACAAACCTTGGCAGCAATAGTGCACCCTTCAATGATTCATTAATTGATGATACAAAAAATTGAAATTTTAACTCTCAGGATATCTTTTCTAATATTATTACTATCAAAAATGTTTATTTTCCTATTATTTTTAGTAGCAAATTCTCAAATCTGCGGATACCAAAAAATATCCACAGTTACAAATTGTGCTGGTTTGGCGCGAAAAGATTGTGTCACATCCTTATATACAGGAAGTACACCACCATTTCAAGCTTGCGTCTGGTCTGGTTCATGTTCAAATCCAACAAGTGCAGGATGTGAGCCATCTTGTTTTGCAGGTGGCAGAATATCTGACACAACTTGTACTGGACTAGGATCAGGAGTTTGTAATCAAAAATACGCAGGTACGGATATTTGCTTTTGGAACGGAACCTGTGTCAGTGAAGAATGTGATAATACATGTACAGGTACATATCAAAAAGCAAGCACTTGTACTGGCCTACCAAAATACAAATGTGAATCTTATTATATCGATGATGGAACGAGTTATAAAAATTGCAAATATAATGGCGCATGTGTAGTCGGCGAAGGATGCAGTAAAATTTGCACAGGTTCTATAAGTACAACAAATTGCTCATCTATTCCGTCAGCACTAATATGTCCGATGTATTATGAATTAAGAAGCGGTGTAGCATATGAATGTGGTTGGAGCGGAAGTTGTAAATCCAAATATCCACAAGAATGTAAGGTACAATCACCAATTACACCATGTTCCGGCAGCACTCCATTTGCATCTTGCGCAACCCTTTATACAACTGCAGCAACTTGTGGCACCGGAAAATCTTGGTTCGATGTACCACGATTTTGTGTATGGAATTATGGTAGCGGAGTATGCGATAATGGTCCAATATGCTCGACATAAATGAATATTGATAATTAAAATTTTTTAATTATCAACATTATATTTACAAAAAATTGACTAATATTTTATTATATGAACCATAAATATCACCAATACTAAAATGGAATACATTAGATATAACGACATCTTTGGAGAAATAAAACAATGGTTGAGACCGATCGATCTATACAATTTTGTCCAAACGTGCAAAGTGTATCAAAAAATAATAACAATGAAAGATATCAAAATAAGTACAATATGTGAAATTGATAGACGTTTATACGCGATTTTTGGAACAGACTTTGATGAATTCAAGATTGTTTCCAAAAATTCGAAAGTTATTGTTGGTGGTTCATTTATGATACAATGTGTCCTGGGAGAAAAATGGGACGATGATATTTACGTACACGTCCATTTCAACGAATTAAACCATTTGTTCAGTGGAGTAACGGGAAAATATTTGTTCCAAGAGGAAAATTATAAATTTGGAGATGTGAACGACATGAAAATAATTGAATATATATTCTCCAAGTTTAGTCATGATTATATTATTGTTTACATATTTGATGATCAAGTGAATCAAGTCGTGTTAAACATATATGGAACGCGCATAGTATTCGGCTACATAGATTTTTTTAACTACATAAAAGAATGGGTATATGACGTCGGTAGAAATACATACCAATTGGGCGGTTCGTTTCAATATGTAAGTTTTCATAGAATAAACGAGATATTTACTAAACGCACTAATTTTTTTCCAGATTGTGTGCTGCATCGAAAATATAGAGCAAGGGGTTTCACATTTTATGATGCTTACAACAACATAGTATCCGATCGTGATATATGGAAAAAAATGAATATTGATATTATCAAAATTAAACCATATGATAACAAATCACCCGAAAAAAGGTTACAAATATTGGGTGGACAATCGGGTGGTTATGTTCATAAGGGTAATATTATAGCAGCCAGTTTAATTCCAGAAGAAAATTTATATATTGCCAATAGATGCCCCAAACGTAACGGTTATTTATATTCTTGTTTTTATGGTTCCGATACGGACTGTTTATTTAAAGAAATATATCCTGGAGTAGAACATTTGCATTATTTTATTGATCATCATCAAACCCTATTTGTTATTGATACATGTAGCGAGGTAAATAATTCTATTGAATTATCATAATTCATCATCAACGATGATAAATTATTAAAAAAATGATTATTAATCCTTCAGGCACATGCTATCGTATTTTATATAATAAAGATGCAACGGATTATCTATGGCGATCTTTTGGAAGTACTTAAACGGTCGTTAAAACCGGTTGATCTATATAATCTTGCCCGAACGTGCAAGAGGTACAAAAAATCCATATCGATTGGATGTATCAAAAAAAGTACAATGGATGAAATCAACAGGAGATTGGGGATAATTTTTGGAGAAGATCTAGACGAATTTGTAGCTATTTTTCGAAATTCGAAAGCTGTCATTACTGGTTCGTTTATAACACAATGCATGTTGGGAGAATATTGGAAAGATAGCAATATTAAAATAATTGTTAATTCAGACGAATTGAATGAACCGTTTGATCACCGACAACTTCTGAGACCTGAATTTCAAGACGCAAAACATAAATTTAGAAACGATAAAAAAATAATCAAATATATGTTTTTTAAGTATCGAGTCGTCGAAGCTATGCCATCTAATCATCAATGTATGTCGAACATCGTATTCGAAGTAAACGAAACGCGCATAATGTTTGAAACAGCAAAACAACACAAATACGACATCTGTAAAAATACGTACGATTTAGATGGTTCGATATTTATTTACAAAATGAATGAAATATTTGCCAAGCGCGCTAATTTTCAGCCAGATTGTATAATGCACATGAAATACAGAGCAAGAGGATTCTCATTTTACGATATTTGTGGAGAGTCAGTTACAGATTATAATATATGGAAAAAATTGGATATCGATTTTGTTAAAATTACACCGTATGATGATAGGTCACAAGAGAAAAGATTGCAAATATTGTCAAACGATCGCAACGAATATGATCTACATAAATATGTCATTAGTGAGTGTTGGGCTGGAAATTTATATATTGTTCATGGTGATCAAATACCAGGAAGCCATTTGGTCTCTTGTTTTCGTAAACGTATTACCAACGCATGTTTGTTTAAAGAAATATATCCTGGAGTAGAGCATTTGCATTCTTTTGATGACAATAAACAAACCTTGCTTGTTATTAATACGTTTGATTTGCTTGATACAATCCATTAAAAAAAATAACTCGCCTATTAATATGTTCATTTGCGCAAAATATGGCACAATTCTTGGTAGCAATGTTGCATGTGAATTCAATGATCTATTGAATTCAATGATCTATTGAATTCATATGCAAATCTCCAAATTACGATCTTTTGCGGCAACATTGCATGCAACGTCAAAGGATCAGTGAATTCATGTGCAAATTCCAGTCCTCCACAGCAATATTACATGCAACTTCAATGGATAATTTGATTCATGTGCAATTCTCCAGCAAATTACAATCCTTCGCAGCAACATTGCATGTATCTTCAATGATCCATTGAATTGACATGCAAATCTCCTATAAATTACAATCCTTTGCGGCAACATTGCATGTATCTTCAACGATCCATTGAATTAACATGCAAAATCTCCTGCAAATTACAATCCTCGCAGCAACATTGCATGCATCTTCAATGATCCGTTGAATTAACATGCAAATCTCAATCCTTCGCAGCAACATTGCATGTACCTTCAATGATCATTGAATCGACATACAAATCTCCTGCAAATTACAATCCTTTGCAGCAACATTGCATGTATCTTCAATGATCCATTGAATTAACATGCAAATTTCCTGCAAATTACAATCCTTTGCAGCAACATTGCATGTGACTTCAATGATCCATTGAATTAACATGCAAATCTCCTGCAAATTACAATCCTTGCAGCAACATTGCATGTGACTTCGATGGATGATCGAGTTAACATGCGAATTACAATCCTTCGCAGCAACATTGCGTACATCTTCAATGATTCATTGAATTGACATGCAAATCTCCTGCAAATTACAATCCTTCGCAGCAACATTGCATATATCTTCAATGATCCATTGAATTGACACACAACTTCAACAAAAATTGAATAAAAAACATCTAAAATTATCACATCCACCAAAACAAATACAAATGTCTAAATATAAATCTCTAATCCATAAACTTTTACTTATCAACAAAATTATTAAACATCGCGATGTAGGATCTCTGCTCAAAAAAAATCTCATTTATTTACAATTCCAAAAAATAATATTAATTGATGATCTAAACATCATTAGTCATGCGTTCGAATATATTTATCAAGCAACGAATTTTCATCATATCAAATATAATGGGTCACCATACTATGAAACAGAAAATATGTGGAGAGTGCATAATATTAAAAAAAGAGGACTATATGATCTTGATTATCATTGTGATGGACATCACGAATGTACACGACCGTATCCACAAATTTATCCAATAAAAGGAGATAAAGTTAAATATATAATAGAACCTAATCTTGATTTTCGAATACAATATGATGACCTTCGCGAATTTGCCACACAAATATTACCATATGATATTAAAAATGTATTATTTGTAGGATTCGATAAAAGGACTATCGTAAATGAGCATGGAGAGAACTTTGATCGTAGAGGATCAAACCACTGTAATGTTTACTTGCAGATGTTTGATAAAGTTTCGATAAAGAAATGTGTAACGTTACATAATTTAGCAATAGCATTTTATTCGTTGAAATCGCATAAATGGGACAAACGATGGGAGATGTTTGGTAGCGCGGTGACAAAGAGAGAGGAAAATAACATAAAAGTGTTTTTAGGATTTGATCATAATCGGTAGCAACATATTATATAATCACGCAATAAAAAATTAGATTTATCATTGCGTAATAATGATCAACGAACACTGACCTCCTCTTTTTGTTTCACAATGAATGATGGCGACACTACCCGTTATTAAAAATGGGCATATATTTGTATCCGAAAAAAATTGATAATCCAACACACACACAATCTTAATATTTATTTGAAACTAAAAATGTTATCACTTATGTACGAGGATGTTATAATTAGGATAGCAGAACATTTGGACGATAGAGAGAAAATAAGTCTGTCTTCATCAACAAAATTATTGGACACATTAAAATATAAATTTATATATCAGAATACTATTTCAATAGAAAAAATAGAGGAACTACCTTACTTTGATAATTTTCGAAGTATTACTATGAGTACATATTCACAAGTACGATATCCTAAAAACGCAGAGTATGTTTTTTTTCTAGCATTTACGACAAGAGTTCCAAAATTCGTTACACATTTACGTTTCGGTGATGGGTTTGATCGACCTATTACTAAAGATTGTATTCCAAATTCGGTAACTAAATTAGTCTTTGGTCGTAATTTTAATCAATCTGTCAAAGATTGTATTCCAAATTCGGTAACTAAATTAGCGTTCGGTTGTAATTTTAATCAATCTGTCAAAGATTGTATTCCAAATTCGGTAACTAAATTAGCGTTCGGTTTTAATTTTAATCAACCTGTTAAAGATTGCATTCCAAATTCGGTAACTAAATTAGCGTTCGGTTTTGATTTTAATCAATCTGTTAAAAATTGTATTCCAAATTCGGTAACTAAATTAGTCTTTGGTCATCGATTCAATCAACATATTAAGGATTGTATTCCGGATTTCGTCAATAAATTAGAATTTGGTGAGTGCTTTAATCAACCAATCGATAATTGCATTCCGCAAACAGTTACAGAATTGATTTTCGGTTATAATTTTTGTCACCCCATTGAACATCACATACCTCTATCTGTCACTAAGCTAGCATTGGGTAGTATTTTTTTTTATTCTATGAAAGATAGTATACCAAGTACAGTTACTAATTTGATCGTTAGCAAGTATATTTTTAATAACGATACATTACCGAGAGTTACTCATTTAACATTTGGACAATATGACCGTTCCATATTACAAAAAAATACTATACCTTACTCAGTGACGCATCTCACATTTGGAGATAGTTTTAATTCAAATGTGAAAGGATGCATACCCAATTCTGTGACACATTTAGTATTTAGTGACATTTTCGATAAAAGAATAAGAAATAGCATTCCGGATTCAGTCACGCATATTACATTTGGTAGCAAATACAAACGATCAATAAATACTCTTCCATCATCTATCAAAATGATAAAACTACCTAAGTCATATCCGCGCCAGATAAAAAATTCTTTGGCTGCAAAAATTGTTTGGTTTTAGGTCAGAAAACTTTTTCATATTGCGTTTGAATAAATAGTGCTAACAATCAACTAAAATTTCGTTGGTTGTTAAAAATATAAATCTTCTGCAAACACAGAGTCGGAATCTAAATAAAAATTAACAACATAATTCATTTCCGATACTTTGAATAATCGTACAATAAAATGGAAACGAGCACATCAACAGGCGCAGATATCAAAACAGAAGAAAGAAAGAGGAACCTGTGTTTGATGTGTTCGAATATTTAAAAGATATGTGTGACAACGCAGAATATCATTTGAGACGTATAATAATGACATCGTTGCGACTGCAGCAACTTGGATTTAGCGAATGCAGAGGTTGATCGAAAACGATAGGACAACTTATCAATTGTAAGATCATACAATAAAAAATTGAATTTATTATTGTATGGTGGACGCAATCTTAAGAAAAAATAATATACCAAAATTGAAAAAAATAGAATATAATAATATCTAAAGAACATGAACGATTTCAAAGAAAAATATAAAACGTATAAACTCAAATATTACGCGTTAGAAGATCCATCAATATTAGAGCAGGTCAAAAAAGAATTAGACGAAACGTTAAAAAATAACACGGCAATTGATTTTGAACATAAATACAACAAATACAAGGCCAGATATCTTGACGCAAAACGAAAACGATCGATCAATATGATCACGCCGATTAAAGATGGAATGTCGTATAATGAAGCAAAATCAGCAATTCTAGATTACCTGAACAAATATGTTTTCATCAAAGGAAAAGAAATATACCCCTTTATGCACCTGAGATGCGGAAATAGAAAAAATAACAAAGATATTGATCCAGAAAAAGAACCAGAACAATATATTAATGCGTTTACGTTAAAAGATTGTGTACATACGCGAACATACGGCACACGAGAGATGCAATATATTACGTTGAAAGATGAAACCGAATGGATTAGAGGAGCAGGTGGTATCGGAAGACTCATTGGTGCTAATTATCTACAACGGGTTCTTTCTGAAAATAAAATATCATATTGGGATGGTGTCAGAACTGCTTTCGTGCGGCTAAATATTGACAAAGATACTATTAAATTTACTCTTTCGCCGTCAAGAAATAATGAAACGTTGTTAGTTGATTCTAAAGATTTTACTACCTTTTCTTTGTTTGTCCAAAATTTCGGTATGGGTCATATGAATGATGATGCCAAAAAATATTCTATAAATGATATACAAAAAATTACAGGTTATACCGATTGGGGCGACGGCGCGAATGTAAAAGTAGATCGATACGGTGATGCATATATAATTGATACAGAATACGGAAGTTTTTCATATGACAACATAGATAAATTATCTGATAAAACTAAAAATGAGTTGATCGATAAAACGTTTGAGTTTAATATTGATCAATTTCAGAATTTGCGTCAATACGAAACCTATCGCAAGGTTTGGAACGCTAAACGAATGAATGAACCTAAACAAGTTGTAGTTGTGCCAAGAGCGAAAACTATATTAGATGAAGATGATTGATGTCGATAAATAAATATTAGTTATCAACATTATAATAAATAATCTAATTTATTTAACAGTGCATTCAATTTATATAACATAATGATGATTATGTTATACAAATTTACATATCACGGAAAACATCATCTTTCAACATAGAAACAATAATGTCAATACCAGGTTTCATGTACGTATCAGAATCAATATGATGCACATGTTTCCGGATATGATGATGAATATGATGTAATCGTGTCGTCGTCTTTTCTTTAGTGAAATCTAACGCTTGGCAGGCAGAAAATAATTCAAGAGCAAGAACGGTCAATGCATTTTCTACAGATTGTCGCGCTTTTCTACAACTCCATCCACTCATCGAAACGACAGATTCACATCCATTGCACGTTGGAATATTCCCAACTGACGCTGGATTCGCTAATTGTCTGTTTTCAGATGTTAACGCTGCACTAGAATATTGCACAATCATAAGACCAGAATTGAGTCCAGCATTTTCTGTCAAAAATTCTGGTAAGAATCCATTCAGCGCAGGATTCATCAATCTATCGGTTCGTCTCTCACTAATATTGCACAATATAGACATAGCATATGCGATTAAATCTGTCGCCATTCCCATATACATGCCATGAAAATTACCGCCAGAAATAATTCTATCATGTTCAGGAAAAATCAACGGATTATCATTAGAACTATTCATTTCTGTTTCAATATGCTTCTTCGCGAACATCAACGCATCATAAACTGATCCGTGAATTTGAGGTATACATCGTAAATCATATGCATCCTGGACTTTTTTAGCAGCATGTGTCTTATTAATGTCAGATGGTTCTTCTTTTTCAAGAATATAGCCACTGATTTCGTTGGCTACATGTATTTGTCCAGTGTGAGGTTTAACTGCATGAACTAATGGATCGAATGCTTTGTGAGTTCCATGTAATGCTTCTATGGACATCGATGCAATCATATTACTCTGATTAAATGTTTTCATTGCATCATGTATCGCAAATACAGCATGAGAAGTTATAAATTGAGTACCATTATTGAGTGCCAATCCTTCTTTTTCCAAGAGTACAATTGGTTCTATTGCTAATTTTTTCATCACTATCGCTGTATCAACGTATGTATTGGTATCAACATCTAATGATTTACCTTCGCCCATCAATCCCAATATCAAATGAGACAGAGGAGCTAAATCACCTGATGCACCAACGGTTCCTTGTTCGGGCACCATTGGGATAAGATTTTTATTTAATGCTTCAACAATTTTATTTGCAACTTCTAATCGAACGCCACTGTTTCCGTTACAAATACATACCAAACGGATTAAGAGCATGCTTCTGACCAATTCGGGTGCAATAGGAGTGCCCATTCCAACAGCATGAGATCTTATTAAATTTTGTTGCAATTGAACTGTTTTATCTTTCTGGATACATTTATTACTTAACGAACCAAATCCAGTTGTAAATCCATATACGACTCGGTTTTCCTCCACCAATGTTTCAACAATTTTTCGTGCAGCATTTATTCTTGCAATAGCTGAATCAGATATTTTGACCGTATGCATATATTTAGATACTTGTATACATTTTTTAATACTAAGTTGTTTATTGCCAACAGTGATCATGTTTGTGCGAATATTTTTATCATATTTGATTGTGTTCTAATAAATTTTTTTTCAATTTTTTTGGAGCGTAAAAAAAAGGATCTGAGGATAAATATTATATAATTATCTCATTACAAACATGAAAATAACTATCAACTTAGACCCACCTGCAGGAACCAGAGACTTTTTTCCGGAAGATATGTGGATTAGAAATTGGATGTTAGACATTTGGAGAAACATATCCAAACAATTTGGCTTCAGCGAATATGACGCACCAGTCGTTGAATATGCTGATTTATACACCCGAACTTGCGTTGGCTGTACATAAATGAACGATTGTCAAAAAAGGAAACTGTATACGGTTAATAAAAGGGATGTTTAATCGTAATGGACTAAAATATTCGTGAGAAGCTAGTTTTGGCAATAGATCAAAAAAAATTGAAATTTTAATGTCAAGTTCTATTATATTGCAACATATATCAACAACAAATGGCAGCATACATTCCAAACGCTAACGGACTCCAATCAGTCGAACTAAATCTCCAGGCTATTGAATCCTTTTGTTCTCACGAACAAAACCAAGTAGGCGCAATTGGAATAATGACACGAGGATTAGCAGCTGATTCTATCCGCCGAACAACGATTCTCAAATCTAACATTCGACTACGCCGATGGACTCCTAAAAGTTTCAAGACGTTGATCAAAAATTGACATTAATAACGATAGACAAGGTATATCTTTGAACATTTCAAAAATGTTCGATGATATAATATCACCGAATATTGTAGAAATGACATTATCAAAAGATTATGATTTACCGATAAGCGAAAACATCTCATCTAGAGTTAAAATAATACACACATGATAAATAAAATTTTTATTTATCATATCACAAAAATAATTTTTAACACCAAAAAAAATTGATCAAAAAAATACACTATCACTTCAATCAAAAGATATGTATACAAATGTCCAAACATCGCAATCTAATTCACAAACTTTTACTTATCGATAAAATTACTAAACAATGTGACATACAATTTTTGCTTAAACAGAATCTAGTTAGTTTGCAATTTCAAAAAATAATTTTAGTCGATGATTTGAATACTATTACTCATGCGTTCCAATATATCAGCCTGGTAACCAGTTTTCATCATATAAAATTTAATGGTCAGCGATACTATGAAACATCAAATATGTGGGAAACACATAAAATTAAGAAACGACCAAAATATGACATTGATCATCCATGTTATGGATATGGTGAATGTGAATTATCAACACTAATTTATCCAAAAGGAGAAGATTTGATAAGATATGTATTGAGATGCAATTATGACGTGGCCGAAATGTTATCGCAAGACGAACAACCAAAATTTCTTAAATTTGTAGAGCAAATGTCAAAATATAAACTCAAAAATGTAATGTTTGTAGGATTCAATAATTTGACGATCAAAAACACATGCGGAAGAAATGAAGATCATAGAGGATCAAATCATTGCAATATTTACTTACCAATGCATGATAAAGTTGTAATGACGAAATTTGCGACTTTGTATGATTTAGCAATAGCATATTATAGATTAAAATCACATAAGTGGGACAGATGGTATGAATTATTTAGCTACGCGATGCCGGTGAGAAAGAAAAATGACATAATCGTAAATTTAGTATTTGATCATGGTTCGTGATAACGTTGCATCATAAAAATTGAATTTATTATAAAATAGACTCAATTTTTAGTGACAAAACTAATATGATGGACAAAGACAGTGCGATGATCTTGTTGTTCAAATCAGAGAATTTGTTTATGTTGGATAATAGTTTTCTCACAAAAGAAGGCCATCGAACGATCAAATATTGATATATTCAAATCTCAAGGCAATGATCTGGTCAGTAACATTGAATGAACAAATATTAGAGTTTCAAATCTCAAGGCAATTGATCTTGCCAGTAACATTGAATGAACAAATATTAGAGTGTTCAAAATCTCAAGGCAATTGATCTTGCCAGTAATATTGAATGAACAAATATTAGAATGTTCAAAATCTCAAGGCAATGATCTTGACAGTAACATTGAATGAACAAATATCAGAGTGTTCAAATCTCAAGGCAATGATCTTGCCAGTAACATTGAATGAACAAATATTGACACATTCAAATCTCAAGGCAACGATCTTGCCAGTAACATTGAATGAACAAATATTGACACATTCAAATTTCAAGGCAATGATCTTGCCGGTAACATTGAATGAACAAATATTGTCACATTCAAATCTCAAGGCAATGATCTCGCCAGTAACATTGAATGAACAAATATTGACACATTCAAATTTCAAGGCAATGATCTTGCCAGTAACATTGAATGAACAAATATTAGAGCGTTCAAATCTCATGGCAATGATCTTGCCAGTAACATTGAATGAACAAATATTAGAGTGTTCAAAATCTCAAGGCAACGATCTTGCCAGTAACATTGAATGAACAAATATTAGCACATTCAAATTTCATGGCAATGATCTTGCCAGTAACATTTAATGTTATAATATTAGAGTGTTCAAATCTCAAGGCAATGATCTTACCAGTAACATTTGAATGAACAAATCTCGAGGCAATTCTCTAGCCAGCGACATTGAACGATCAAATATTAGCGCGTTCAATTCTCTAGCCAGCAACATTGAATAATAAAATATTAACACGTTCAAATCTCGCGGCCAGTAACATTGAATGATCAAATCTCGTGGCCAGCAACATTTGAATAAATATTTGGGGATTCAAATCTCGAGGCAAAGTATGTGTACAAAGAAGCTGGCAAGTTCGATATTGAATACAAACAGAATAAAAATATAGAAAAATGTTGTATTTGTCTATATTTTTAGAAATTAAGAACAAGGATACGTCCAACAATAACAAGCGTTCGCACAGAAATCAGGTAATCCACTTTCTAAACATTGTGCAGGCAAAGTAAAGAAAGCATTATGAGTAGGAGGAAGATAGCTACGCATAAAAGTACTTGTATAAGATCCAACAAAAACAGAAGCAAAAGAAGGTAAACATCCACCAGAACCATCCGGAGATCCAGGGGATTGTTGTGTGAACCAATTTTTATATTGAACATTAGCAGGAGTCAAAACTTGAATATTGGAAAGAGGTTGACCACACGCGCCGACATCATAAGCTTGAGCAACATAAACCCCTTGATTAAGAAAGACACCAATATTATCAACGAGTAGGGAACGTTTATAAGTTTCAACTTGCCCGGAATAAGTAGCAGATTGGTTACCAATAAAAACCATACTAGTAAAACTGCAAATGGTGCCACCAAGACCGTCGGGAGTGACAAAATAACTACCATTTGTGAAAGTATATTGATCACCGAAGCCAGCTGTTTTAACGACATATCGTTGATTAGATCCATCAATCATAATTTCTTGAGTAGTATTGAGAGTAAATAAATTACCAACACCATCTTTGAAAAAAGTCAAGTAAAAGTCACCGATAGACCAAGAGGTACTAGTGAGGAAAGGATTATGGTTAAAAGACGGAGCGGCATTTAATTTGGAGTCGGATTGATCATCAGGAAAGATGGAATGATAGTATTGGATAGTGTCAGGGGAGATTTTAGAAAAATTTCCGGAAAGAACACGATCAATTGCCGGCCAGGTCAAGAAATGAGCAGGGAAAGCAGATACGGTCAAAAATAAAGCGATAAGTAAAGCAATCATTTGTTGTTAAAAGGATATAGAGAAAGAGGTGTCTGGCAAAAAAAAAGTCAATTTTTTTTTCGCATAAATGTTGGCAAATAGATCGAATAGTGTTTATTTTACTCGGATATGATGTTTTTTAATTGATAGAGTATTCAAAAAAGCTTATCTGTTTTTTTGAACAGAAAATGAAATAAAACGCTAAATGAAATTTTTTTGAAACTACAAAATATTACAAACATAAAAAGGAATAGATATGGTTACGAAATTTAAAATACTTAATATAATTTCGGAATAAATCTATTAAGCATATTAGATTTATCAAAATAGTCAAAATTGATAACCTTCCATTTCGGATACTCTATGAAAGAATATGAAAATGCAAAATATAAAGACATTCACTATTCAGAACGTGTAAGCGAGTTCGTCAGATGACAGGGTTATCGCAATGTTAATGGCCATTTTTAGGATTCTCTGTGTCAAAATACGGCAAAATGCCAAGATAATGTTATGTTCATTATTTTACGTATCGCGAAAAAAATCAAACTTGGAATGTTTATCCATATAATAGACTGACGCTATTAATGTTCAATTATTATTGAATGTTAATAGTGAGTATGATGTGAAATCTCTAAAGTTAGAATCAGTTAATAATAATATTCAACTATTATTACGTAATAATTGAACACGAATAACTCAATTTTAATTACGTTAGTGTGTATTATTTTATTAACATAAAATATAATAGACTATCCACAATAAATGTTATCGCTAAACGAAGATATTATTTTAGAAATATGCAACAAATTAAACGATCACGAAAAAATAAGTTTTACATCGATAACACAGAAGTTGGATTTATTGAAACGCAAACTGATATTTATAAATCAAATTGACGTATGCAAAATACAAAATTTACCATATTTCGATAGATTTGAATCTATAATACTATCAAAACCAGAAACAGTGCCTCCTAAAAACGCAAAAAATGTATATTATCGTACAAACGAATTAGTTTTCCCGGAGTTTGTAACACATTTGACATACTATCACGATTATGGATCGTCTTTACATCCTCCATTGATAAAGATACCAGATTCGGTAAAATATTTAACATTTGGAAATTATTTTAATCAAAATATTGATGGATGCATTCCGACTTCTGTGGCACATTTAAAATTTGGAGTTTTTTTTGCACATTCGATAAAAAATTGTATTCCAAATTCGGTGACAGATTTAACTTTTGGCGATGATTTTGACCAAGATATTTCGGGTAATATTCCAGAATCAGTGACTGATTTGACATTCGGTAAATCTTTTAATAGGTCCATCGATGATATACCTAAATCTGTAAAAAATGTAACACTTCACCCAAGGTATAATGTTTATATTGAACCGAATATAGCGCAAAGGATAACAATTACAAAAGCATGTCGGATGCGATCTATAGATAGCATCCTTCCACCATATTAGCTTTGCGATAAAAAATTGAATTTATTATTGCACCGCGGACAAAATCAATTCAAAACGAATAATAGTGACGTATTGTATCTGGTACTAATAAATTAAATATTTGTAATATTGTAAGATGTCCGACCATCGATAAACTTATAAATTTACAGGATTTATATTTGAATCAGAAACAATGAGACAACTTATCGATTTGCGAGAATTGTGGCATCGCACGATAAAAAATTTTGATAATTAAATTTTTTGATTATCAAACATTCATAAAAAATTGATTTATATTTTGCTAGACGAATCTTTAATATTATCAATTTTAAAAAAATGGACCACATTCTATACGACGACATCTTTGAAGAATTGAAACAATGGTTGAGACCGATTGATCTGTATAATCTCGTTCAAACGTGCAAATCATATCGTAAAATGATAACGATGAAAGACATCAAAACAAGTACAATACATGAAATTGATAGACGTTTGTGTGCAATTTTTGGATCAGATTATGATAAATTTGAACTTGTTCTCAAAAATTCGAATGCTGTTGTTGTTGGTTCGCTTATAACACAGTGTATTTTGGGCGAAAAATGGGATGATGACATTCATATAATCGTTGATTCTAATGAATTGAACTATTCATTCAATGAAACAACGAGAAAATTTATGTTCCAAGAGGAAGATTATAAACCCGGTAATGTGAGTGACATGAAAATAATAGAATACATTTCCTTAAAGTTTGGTTCAAACTTCATTTTTGATACACATCATAAAATATATAACGTTGCACTCTACATACGTGGAAAGAATATAATGATCGATGATATATCACAAATCGTTTATAAAGAACGACAGAAGTATGACATCTGTAAAAACACTTACAGATTAGGAGAATCGCTTCAATATATGCATATTCATCAAATAAATAAAATATTTACTAAGCATACTAATTTTTATCCTGATTGTGCGTTACACAAAAAATACAAAGCAAGGGGATTCTCATTTTACGATGCGGATGACAAGATCATGCCTGATCGCGATATATGGAGAAAAATGAACATTGATATTATTAAAGTTACGCCATGTGATAACAAATCACCCGAAGAAAGATTGCAAATATTGACTAAACAAGAGCATGGTTATGTTCATAAGAATTATATTCTCGTTTCAGGTTCAAGTCCAGAAGAAGATTTGTATTCAGTTTATCGATATCCCACACCCCAAGGTTATATTGTTTCCTGTTTTGGTGAAAGCAAAAAGGACTGTTTGTTCCAAGAAATGTATTCTGGAGTGGAACATTTGCATTATTTTTATGGCATTAATCAAACATTATTTGTTATTAACACATGTACTGACGTGAATGATCCCACTAATTTTTTATGATAAATTATAAAAATTGATTATTAATCTATCATATCCATCCTATCATATTTATCCGCCAACAAAGATGGAGAATATCATTTATGATGATGTATTGAATGAATTGAAATTATCAATGATACCAATCGATTTGTATAACCTCTCTCGAACATGCAATAGATACAATAAATCTATACCAATAAAATATATCAAAGAACGCATAATGAATGAAATAGATAGAAGATTGCGAATAATTTTTGGAGAAGATTTTGAGGAATTTGCAGCTATTTTTCGAAATTCGAAAGCAGTTATCACTGGATCATTTATAACACAATGCATATTAGGAGAATATTGGGATAATAATATTGATATAATTGTCGATAAAGACGAACTGAACGAACCATTCAGTTTCAATTTACATCTAAAAGATGAATTTCTTATTGCAAGTTTTAGAAACGATAAGAAAATAATAAGATATGCGTTTTTTAAGTATGAGTACGATTTGATATCAACTATGCCATATGAGTGTCTATATGTGACAAATATCATGTTTAAAGTAAACGAAACATGCATAACATTTGAAATAGCAGATCAACAGAAACATAATATTTGTAAGAATACGTATGGATTAGACAAAACAATGTTCATTTACACAATGAATGAAATATCCTCAAGATGCACTAATTTTTATCCAGATTTAGATTTGCATGCGAAATATCGAAAAAGAGGATTCAGATTTTATGATGATAACAAAAAGGTCGTCGCAAATTGTGATATATGGAAAAAAATGAACATCAATTTTGTTAAAATTACACCGTGTGATAATAAATCGACAGAGGAAAGATTGCAAATATTAACTACAAATGCGCGTGATTATGTTCACATTGAACATGTTATCGCAAATGAATATGGAGAAGATTTATATACTGTTCACAATGATTTGAAGAATCATCGATTTGTTTCTTGTTTTCATAAATTCATTACAAATTCTTGTTTGTTCAAAGATATGTATCCTGGAGTAGAACATTTGCATTCTTATGTTGATGATAATCAAACTTTATTAGTTGTTGACATAAGTAATTTTACTAGTACCAAATAACATAATTCATCATCATTGATGATGAATTATTTTAAAATTATGCTAGAGAAATGATGGCTGTATCCTTTTTACTAATTTATCTAATATGTCAGCGTCGATCGTGATATCATACATATATACTTGTTCATCTGAAGGCGCACCCATAAAAACAAAATCATCAAAAGTGTACATCTGTATTTCAGTCACGCCATCAACATAAAAATAACTAGGGTCACCACGCGTGTCGTTAATGTCATACGTATATATACAACAGACCACTTGGAATTCGTAATTTATATCAATTATGATAAATTTTTCATATTCACTTCGATTGCATCCACAAATTCCACATTGTCCTTTATTGATATATTTCGTTAATTTTGATATACATATGCTATTTCGTTCGTAATTTTTTGAAAAATGTTTAGTAATGTTAAAGGAGAATGACGAGAATATATTTTTTGGATAATTATATATATTATTTTGATCATATGATATATGTTTGGGACAAAAATATTTAATATCGCGAGTTATGAAGTCGAAAATTATTTTCCATAATTCAGACACCAATAATGGATTTCTATTGATACATAATTTCAAAACGATTAGGTTGATTTGGAGTTTTATAGGAATCAAACTTAGTTTACAAAATTTATGTTTGATGATCAATTTGTTAAGATAGTGCAAGTCCGTTCTGTTGTGCCAAAAATCGTTCCAATCTAGATTCATCGTTATTGTTAGTATTAATCTGATTGTATATTGATAGATATCATCGTCAATTTTTTGATAATGTATCAAAAAAATGATTCCTAAATTGTTACATGCATTTTGTCATAATACAAACAACAAAATGAACATAATACCTCCAGAAATTATGAATTATTGGATTAATAAAAATAACTCATTGGTATGCAGACTATGGCGCAGAATTTGGCGATCAAAACCGATGGAGATAACTTTAACGTATGATGACCGTATTCGTTTTTCCAAATTTAAAAATATAAATACGCTTTGTTTGAATGTTACCGAATCAATTAAAGATAGTACGATACAACGATTAACAACTATCACAGAATTACATCTGGATTATGATCTAGGATTAACTGGCACATCGTTTCAATATCTGACAAACATTACGCATTTAGAAATACGGCGAGGATCAGATATTGATGAAAAGAATCTGTTGTATCTTCCTAAATTGACCAGGTTAGAATTATGCGATGATCAACCGATATCCGATGAGATACTAAAAAAATTAACAAATCTTAGTCATTTGATGGTATATGGTGTATCAGAAGATGAATATAGTTGGATAACAGACGATTCTGTATCACGATTGACAAATCTAACTTATCTTGATATTGGATGGATATCAACTATCACTAAAAAATCCATATTACGTCTCGTGTCCTTGGTAGGATTAGAATTGCATTCTGTACCAACTGTCTCAGATAAATTGATTAAAATGTTAACAAATCTTACGCAGCTTATAGTCTCAGATATCGATAAAATAACCGATTTTTCGATAAAAAAATTAACTAGTTTGACGAGTCTTGATTTGCATGACATGGAATATATAACTGGCAAATCAATAACACGACTAAAGAATTTGACAACACTGTTCCTTTGGAAACAAAATATTGCGGGGCGTCATTTGAAACGCATGACTAATTTAAAAATATTGACAGTATATCCGGATGTTCATATATCTGGACGAACGATTAAATGTTTGACAGGACTTGAATGTCTTGAATTATGTAATAATAATCTTATCAAAACTAATGATTTGGCAGGATTAACAAAGGATATGTGACCAAATGTAAAAGGATAGGTAAGTCAAGGATCCGAACAATATTTCCAGACAGATTACGATCATCGGTGCAAGAAATAATATGGATTGGATACATGAATTGTGATTCAGAACATCCAATCACACGAATAATTACCAAATGCCTTCTCGAAAAATTTAACAACCTCCATTTTATTATATGCATGTTCATCATCATCAACAATTCGAGGATGATATAAATGTATCATTAATTTCTAATCAAAATAATTTTTTAATAATCAAGAAACGAACATCAAAACATAATAAATGAGACATCTCTAAATATTTAGTAATATTATGATACTATTGATGGATTTTAATTTGTGGCATAGTAGGCTGCTTGATCAAAACATATAATTGTTTGCGATATAAACAAGAATTGATTAATGAATTAAAAATGACAAATTTGAATGAGATGCCATGGGACATAATAAAGACGATATTTGGTAATCTAACAGATAGAGAAAAGGTAACCTTACGATTTGTGTCACAGAAAATGAAAAGATGCACAAAAAAAAGAGGAAAAAAATATTACATTGATTTTATAGACGAAACAATAAGACGAGGAGAACAATCGATATTTAGATGGTTATGTAATATGGGATATTATGGAGATGAAAAAAGTTGCAAATTATTGATAGATTGTAATAGAATAGAAATGCTTGAGTATGTAACAAAAACAAATTGGGATCCATTTATTGATATATGTTCACGTATAGTGTATAATGGTAACAAAGAGATGATGAAATGGGCGATTAATGGTGGATATAAATTGAGTCCATTTTGTCACGCGTTTATCTCAAAAGGAAAATATGATGAATGGAATGCATTGGAAGTAGAAAACGGACGCGAAATGCATGGATATGATCCTTATTTTTATTATGTTATGAAAGGTCTAGATTTGGAAGATAAATGGGAATTCGCGAGAAATTATATTGGCAGATGTGGAAATCTTGAAGAGATAAGAAGATATATAATGGATCAGGCAAGAGATGAGATAAACAAGGAAGAAGAGAGGGATGATGAGTACAGTCTTACAGGTTGCGGACCTGAATTAGAATGGAGATACGACGAATTAGAAAGGAAAATAAAAGGGACTGAGAACGTCGAAGAGATGATAAGGATAACCGACGAACATTTTGAGATAAATGTTAAATTTAAACATAATTTTCCAGGATGTGAACAGGGGCTAGATTTAGCATATAGTTTAGAACGGAGAACGGAACGTGTGGAGAGCACCGAGTCAGACGATGAACGTCACAAGTTTGTAGACGATGAAGACAGCGACGAACAGTTTTAAAAAGAGTTATGATAATTTACAATGTGAATTATTATAACAACCAGAAAGTATATAAAACAAGTAACTATGATACATAAAAATCAACAAAATATATAACGTTCAATATAATATTTGTATTCCTTCAACAAAAAAGTAAACTTTACAGCAACGATAGTCGATGAGTATTTTGAATCCATGGGTACAATTTAAATTATTATTTCAAAATGTTGAGATAATAGTTCAATTAAATGTCAGTAGAAGAGATAGTTAACATTCCAAGTTTTTAAATAGATTCGTAACCCTAATAGATCTTTTTTTTGAACACTTTTGTAATCCAGCAGAATCAGCTAATATTATGCATCTCTTTTTGGCACGAGTAATAGCAGTATACAACAAGTTCCTAGACAACAAACGATCACCCATCGAGGAATGTATAACAACAACGACATCATCATAACCTTTACCTTGGGCCTTATGAACTGTCATAGCATACGCAAGTTCAATCTGCTCTAAAAGATTTTCATCATCGTACGTGATAGATTTAGTTTTTTTACCATATAAATTACTGTCATCTTCGTAGTATTTACACGCCATTCTATCATTCCTTTTTTGATCAACAACCAAAATGGATCCATTATAAATTCCTAACTTCTTATCATTTTTTTTATGCATAATTTTATCGTGTGTCCGGAAAACATAGTTTGAAAAAATGCGATTTCCAAGAGGATTATATTTATGTTGCAAATTTTTGTTTGCCTCAATCGTACAAATTCCGTTTTTTTTAGTAGGTATCAAAATACAACTTTTTTTGTAATCAATTTCAAAAGAATCAATAATCTTTTCTAAATTAAGATACATTTCATCTTTATCAGAATGTATCAAAATTAATTCCTTACTGTCCGGTTGTAATTCTTTACCATCCAATACTAACTTCGCATTATTGATCACCGCTGGACATTTCTTAGATCGATAATTTTTTTCTAATATTGTATATGGTATATGTTTAGAATTAATCATATCTTGCAATAATTCTCCTGCATCAATGGATGGCAATTGATTTTCATCGCCCAATAGAATTAATCTCATTTTATCTTGAATGACCTTAGTTGTATTAAAGAACCGCCACATTACATCAGTGCATACCATAGACATCTCATCGATAAAAAATATGAATTCATCGTGAATACTTTTGATATCTTCAATGCCATCAAAATCAGATTTCTTATCATTATTTAGTTCGTTATTCCACAAAAATGAATGAATCGTAGATATCGAAATCAAATTGCCGTTTTTTAAATCTTGCAAAGACTCATCAGCTCTAATTTTTTCAACAGCTGCTCCTGTTGGCGCAAGGATATATATCATAACATTTTTAGGGCTTAATTGACGCGCAATATGACTGATGATGCTGGTCTTACCGGTCCCAGGTGCGCCACTGACAATACTTAAACAATTTTTTAGGGCAGTATTAACTGCTTGAATTTGTTTATTATCTAATTCAGTATCAGCAACTTCGTACGCATTTGCGATACGATAAGATTTTTTTCCTTTTATCATATGAACCGGTTCATTTTTTACTAATTTCAAGCATCTTTTTTCGATCTCCTTTTCTTGAAAAAAGAATTCAGATGTTGTAAAATATTCGACGTTTTCAAATTTTATTCGCTTCATTGATTTTATCAATTCGGATACGTTAATGTACGCATAATCACGGCATGCAAATTTAATACCCTTCAATGTAAAATATGATATCCCCTTATTGGTTTTAAATACCATTTTAATAAATGCATCTATTCTTTTTGGATCATCATTATTATATCCTAAAAATAGTGCAGCATTATCACATATTTTTAAGGGCACTTTGCAAAGTATATACATATCGTACATTCTCTTCTCGATATCTGTAACATTTTTAAATTTTTCGATTAAATTTTTTCGATACTTTGAATGAATTCCATGTTCGGCCATAAAAACATCGATTTCGACTGACGATTGACATTTCCATTTATTAATTTTTTTGATCTGGTCGTCTATTTTTATCCCTCTAAACTTCAAACTTTCTAAATCTTCAGTTTTGTACAATAACATATCAATAATATTTGTCGGATACTTTTCGATAATGTTCTTTGAAAAGGCAGGAGATAAATCAATTACATTTGTCATCATTTTTAATAAAGATTTGTTATCTAATAATTTAATGTGTTTTACAAAAATAATTTCGTTCTGTTGACCATATTTGTTACTAATTTTTTTTTGATAAGATACCTCAATTTCATATAGCGCACTTATTTTAATACCGTAAGAGACGAAAGAGATGGTATCATTTTTGCATTCGATGTCATAAATATAAACATTATTGCACCGCGAAATTTCTTTGATCACTTTTCCTATAACTGTAAGCATCATTATGATATATATACGATTTATTCTTTTATATTTTCACTAACAAATTTACGAGTACAGTGGAGATATATCATTCCTGTACAGAAAATATGGTCAACGATAATAAATAATTACAAAAGAGATCAATGTTGACATAAAACGTATAAAAATAATGTGATATATTAACAACAATGTCACGAGAAGCGCACAACGCATATATGAGAGAGAGGATAACATGTAATAAATGTGGCGGCTATTATACAAGGGTAAATAAGCAAAAACATATGAAAACAAAGTCACACAAAGAGAACACGAACGATGTTGAAGAATTGAAAATGTATTTAGAAGAATTAATGGGAAAACATGACAAAAAAATAAAAAAACTGGAGGATTATCGTGATAAGGAAATAGAAAAGTTAAATAGACAGCTTAAAAATATGTAGCGTAACTATAATACAATGAGCAAATTTAAAAAATATTATGATGATCCAGAATATAGAGAACGATATTTAACGCAGCAACGAGAAAAGATAACATGTGTAGGTTGTGGTGCAGTCGTGAGCAAAGGAAGTTATGTGATCCATTTGAAAAGTGAGAAACATATAAATAATTTAAGAGAAAACGATGAAGATAAACAAAAAATTGAAGAGGATCGTGCAGAAATAGAAAGAGTAATTAATAAAAAAATTCGTGCAATTAAAAGAAAAAAACAGTCAGATGAAGATAGAATAAATAGGCGAATAAAAGAATTGATCAATATGAGATAATTATGATTACATCATATTGGATATACAATATTCGGCAAAATAAATATAAATATAATATAGCCATAATGTATCAACACATTATGGAAAAATTTTTAAGACCCTTTAGAAAGTGCGAAAAAGGAGATCCATTTACCCACACATCAATGATTGGTGGGAAATGGGATATACCAGACTATAAAGAAGACGAATTTCTTAAAGTATATGCTGATGAGATAGACAACGGCAAAGCACTGTTTATGACAGAAAAACATATACCGAACAATGGTCCAATAGTAATAGATTTAGATTTTAGATTTGCCAAAAGAGATCACAAACGTCCAGTCAATAGAAATGTCAGAAATATAATTGCAAAACATTTGACAGATATTGTAAAATCGATATTTGGAGATAAACATAAATATACATGTATTGTGTTACAACGACCAAAGCGATATCCTAAAGAGGAAGAATGGTCAGATGGATTACACATTCAGTTTCCGCGCATTAATTGTAAATACGATATCCAATTTGAAATAAGAAAAAGATTTATGGAAACGTTCGTAATACCGGTCAAATGCACAAATTCGTATGACAATATATATGATGAAAGTGTTATAAAATCAACAAATTGGTGTATGTTTGGAAGTACCAAAAAGAACAAGGAACCTTACACTATGACCGAGATCCATAATGACAAAAAAATCATTTGGGATGAAATGTCAACGTTGGAAAGAGTTAAACTTTTGTCAATAAGAAAAGGAGGAGATCCGATCAAACCAATTGATAAATTATGTCTCAAATTACATAACAAAGTTACAGACAAAGTTCTCAAGAACAAAAAAGTTATCAAAGAGGTTCCAAACAGATCTAGTAAAATTGCTGTATCAAAGCGAGACACAGAATATAACAAAGAGGAAATTGCGAATCTGTTAGGTATGTTAAACAAACAACGATGTAACGATTACAAAGAATGGAGAAACGTAGGGTTGATACTCCATCATTGTTCTGTTAACAATACAAACGACAACATCGATTTTTTGAACATGTGGGACGATTGGTCCAAACAAAGTAAAAAGTATGAAAAGGGCATGTGTAAAAAAATATGGAATAAATTTACTGACAACAATGAAAAGGAATTAACATTATCAAGTCTGTATTATTATGCACAACAAGACGATCCTGAATCGTATAAGATGTCTAAAATGAGCGAATACATGAACGATCTTTGTGTGAATACCAAAATTTTTCAAAACAACGCAAAGAAGAACAGAGAATCTACCTCAGAGAATATATGTGATGCGTCATCTCTACAAAATATTGTATCTGATGATAATGTAGGCAACGATTCATCTCGATCTAGTAATGATATAGATGACGCTTCATCTCGATCTAGTGATGATGTAGAGGACGCTTCATTTCAATCGAGCAATGATGTAGACGACACTTCATCACGATCGAGTAATGATCGTACTAACAAAGACAACCCAAAACGTACAAATGACAGTGCAACACAAAGTATCAAGAAGAACTGTAAAGCTAAACTAGAAAACATAAAAAAATCTAAACAGAATAATGACGATCATAAAGAGTCTGAAATTGAAAATTATATTTCAATGCAGCAGGGACAAATTCCTATCGAAAAATTCAAGATCAAAACACTTATTAAAAAACAGCACGGTGTAATTGCTGAGTTAGATACTCAGAATTTTTGCCCGTTCGTCAAAGGTAACCATAAAAAGGATTGTATGTTTGTGTTGTTTACTAAACATGGTTGGTGTTTAAAATGCGCAGATTGTCCATACGATCAGTATCCAGAAAACGGTTTGGCAACTTTGTCCGACCATATGTTACAAAAATTTGGAGTTGACATTTGTGATGATATTTCTGCATCCGATTCGTTTGCTATTTATGAACCGGAACATAATATATTTAGTGATAGGACACTAAACAGACTGGTTTATTTATCGTTAAATGGGACAGCCACAAAGTTATCTGAATTAATACACTACTTATACAAAGACAGATTTAATTGCATAGGCGAAGGGGCCGAATGGTATGAATTTAATAATCATCGTTGGCGAGAAGGTGCTTCTCTTGTTTTGTTCAAACTGATTTCGACCGATGTACCTAAATATCACACTAGACTCATCAAATATTATGAATCAATAAAACCTGAAATAGAAAACGCAAAAACTGCAAAAATTTTAATGCACATTAACAATGTGATATTTGCAGCAACCCGAGCTATCAAACATTTAGAAAATATGCAACTCAGAAACTCTATCATGCAAAACGTCGCAGCTACATTCTATCTTGATGATAGAGATTTTGAAAAAAAATTGGATGCAAATAAGTATTTATTGGGATTTGAAAATGGAATATACGATTTGAAGACCCATGTATTTCGAGATGGATTGCCATCAGATTATGTTTCAATGTCGGTCGGATATGATTATATATCAAAACCAAATGAATACAACAAAGATCTGACAGAATTTTTGAACAGCATTCAGCCATGTGAAGAGGATAGAGATTTTCTATTAAAACACACATCATCAGGATTGTGTGGCGTAAATAGAGAAGAAATTTGTGTTGTATTGTCAGGAAAAGGTAGAAATGGTAAAACTAAATACAAAGATTTAGTTGGACTTACATTGGGATGTTACTTTGTTACGTTTGATAGCAATATTCTAACATATCCTCGACCAGCTCCGTCGGCACCCCAAGCTGATTTGATTGCTTTTAAGAAAAAGCGATTTGCGTTGGGGTCAGAACCCGAGCAAAAGGATGGTGCAATTAAAACATCATTTTTTAAATTTATTACAGGAGGTGAAATGATACCATGCAGAGGATTATATGATAAAAAAATAACAGAATTTGAGCCCACACACAAAATAGGTCTATTATGTAACAAAATCCCGAACATGGACGAAAATGATGACGAAGCAGTGTGGGATCGAACACGATGCATAGAATTTCCCACAAAATTTGTTGACAATCCCGATCAACCTAATCAACGGAAAATTAATCGGGATCTGAAAGAATCTTTGCCATTATGGAAACAAGATTTCATGCTTGTGTTGATTGAAAAATACAAAGAATACCAAAAAACAGGATTAATCACAACACAAAAAATTATGCAGTTCACGAAAAGTTATAAAGATGATAACGATATTTATTTGCAATTTTTGAACGATTGCACAACTGCATCAAAAACTCATGTGCATATGAGTACGTTATATGACTGTTTTACCACTTGGTTTCGACGAGATAGTCCGAATCAAAAAATTCCGTCTAAGAAAATGTTCTGCGCAGGATTACGAAATCATAGGACTATTGAAACGGTGCGAGTTGATAATAAAATAACGACTGGTATTAAATTTATTATCATTTGTGACGAACTCAACAATAGTAAATCTGATGTAAATTATGATTTATTGGATGAATAATTGAATTATATATACAGTATGTATAATTCATTTTTATAAATTTTTAAAGGAGAATGAGTATGAAATTTATTATTTAATAAAAAAAAGGATAAACTAAGGATGTTGATATTGTTGAATAATGTGAAAATGGATAAGGTAAGGATGTTGAATCACCGTTGAACGTAATGAAATAGACACCTTATACCGTTTGTTGATTTGTTGATGTTTTATTAAAGACCCTTTCTGGGAATCAACACATTCAAATTACTAAAAATATTATTATTATTTTTGATAGTAAAACCATTATCACCTAATGGTTGTTATTTTTTGTTAACAGAAGAACACTAATGTAATATCATCAATATTATTTTATGGTAACAGAAGGAAAGTATATCTAAAACAACTAACAATTGGGTTTTTAATAACGAAGAATAATATATACCAAACAAATAGGTTATTTTAGATATATTTTCCTTCTGTTTTAGTATTATTATTTTTGATAAAAGTAAAGATAATACATCTAAAGCAAATACACATTTTGTTTGATATATATTATCCATTTTAATACTAAAGTACTATTATGTTAGTTGTTTGTAATATACATATATTTGTTATTAATTAAAATTTTTTGTCAAGAATAAATTTTGAAACGTCAATTCCCAGAAAGGGTCTTTAATAAAACATCAACAAATCAACAAACGGTATAAGGTGTCTATTTCACTACGTTCAATGGTGATTCAACATCCTTACCTTATCCATTTTCACATTATTCAACAATATCAACATCCTTAGTTTATCCTTTTTTATTAGAATACATTAGTCAACGTGTTAGACACACCTTGTTTTTCCTAACAAGAAAATTTAAAATTATCAAATACGATCATATATCCATTGTCGTTCATATTTTATAGAAAGGAGTAACAATATATTTTATCCGTATAAGTGATATTCGCAAATTATTGATAATATTTCAACGTTCACATTTTACTGCTACTCCTATCAAATATAACTCGTATTATTTAACAAATTACTCACTCATTCAACATCCTAATAAAAATAGGGTCACGTACCGTATAAAATAATAATTATTATAAATATAATGTTTAGTAAAAACAGAAAATCACAAATGTTAGACAATGATTCGTTAGCGCACTATTTATACCAAGAGGTGTATTTAGAGAGAAATAAAAACAAGCACAGGTACCTTATGACAATTTTAATATATTGACCGAACACAAACAAACGTTTCCACCCTAAAAGCAAATTTTTCTTTCATTTGAAAAAAAATTGATAAAATAAGGTTTTAATTAGATCCAATTATCATCTACACAAATCTGCCCCTATCATACCCATGCAAAGCACCGAATTCAAACAAATTTTCCAACAACACATCAAACCCCACCTACAACCAAGCGATCTAATAAATCTAATCCAAGTATCCCATCATTTATCAACATTCATTACATTGAAAAATTGTATCAAATGCATAACCACAAAAATCAAACAAGCATTGAAGGAAATGTTAAAACAAAATTACGATTGGTTTATACAAATAATGCAGGACCATAATATGTTAATATCTGGATCATTTATTTTTGATTGTGTGTCTGGGAATGGCGAAATACGAGATAGAGGTGTATGCGTAATTTTAGATTGCATGACCAACGAATTACGCGAAAAACTGAACAAAAAAAATTACAAATATGATTCAAATCTCGAGATAATTCTACAGCCGAATAGTATATCTGAATCATTAATAGACGTATCTTTTGATAGAAATATAAAAAATCTCCATGAACTAGATATACATAAAAATTATTGGAGTCCAAGCAAGTTATATTTTCATAAATTATTTGATGTATGTTCAAAGGAAATAAGTTACGAACTATTAAATCCATACGATGTAAGAAAATATAATGAATTAGGATTCAAATTCACAAAAAACAGGAAGGTAATGACTGACGCCGACATCAAAAATGAATTGTTACAATATTTTGATATCGAATATTATAATAAATGTGATCACAAAGCTGATTCAAGAATTCAAGAATATTTGAAAAAAGATGCATGGTATCAGTTAAAAGAACCTATCGTATGGTCGTGCGGTGACAAATATATAGTAAAGCGTAGTACATTCGTATATAAGAATGTAATAAATTTAGTGGATCATGCGATTATTCCTTGTGGTGCGAAATGCTTAGCTAGATTAATATTTCCGGATATTCTCCATTTTAATCATTCACAATCGCACGATCCGCGCGAAAAACACAAATTGATCATCGTGAACGATCTTGTGTGAGCAAAAAAAATGAAAAATAATAACTTATGATACTGTTTTATAAAATAATATCATAAATGGAAAGCCAATTAGTCGACGTTGAGATCATAAATGCTTTGATTCAAAGTGTTGATCAGGCCGTAAGTTTATCTAAATTTGAGGATCTAAATCCTCTTGATCAAACGAGAATGTTGTACAATTTAAGTCATACAATAGATCGCTTGAAACAAAAACCGCTCGATGACGTAATCACAAATATAAATAAACTATTACCACATAGAGACATCAATGTAATAATAGTATGCAATAACCTTACAACAAATTTAAATAAATTATTATTGCACCCAGACGTTGACTTAACGATCGGATCAAACGTTAATATGTTGACTAAAATGATGGTTATTCAGATTGCAAATTCGATATACTTGAAAAATAAAACATTGGATAAAATATTAGAACGCCATCGTTTAAATCCAGATATTATTTTGAATACTAATTCGATAGCGAAATTAATTTTTGATGGACATGGCATCAAAAATTTTGCTAAAAGGATATCGATATTTATCAAACATGGTGCGAATATAGAATTGAATATGGCCGATGCAAATTATTATAGTCAACCATATGTGTCAGCGTTATATAAACCTGAAATATTAGATACTGTTCTCCTATATACTACAAATTTTTATTGTTTGGGAGAACTTTTGAGAGAACGTTTGAAGAATTATGATGGACATGATTTTCAAAAAATAAATCAAATATTTGAGCATATTTTACAATATGGTAAGATATCGTCACTAAAATATTTGGACATCACTGAATATGAAAATATATTAGCATATAGTGAATGGCTAAAAAATATTAAAAATTATGAAGGTTCAAACATACAAACAATGCGGTTATGTTTTGATGCGCCCATAAAACATTTTGAATTGGTGCATAGAAGTGGAAGCACGGACAACATCGTGCGAAAAATATGCATATTCAAACAAAATTTAGAAAGCTTAATCCAAAATACCGTATCAGTACCAGCTTATCGATATTACGATATTGCAATTATCATCTTATTTTTGATGAAGAATCCGCATCTTATAGTTCTTCCGTGTGATATGTTGCGGTATATTGCGTTTTTTGTGTTTAATTATAAATTGAATACAAAAATTTTTAATGTGTTGCAAAAAATAACAGGTTCCCAAAGATTTTAAAAACGTACATATATATAGATGTCGAGAAACGTATCAGATGCTAAGAAAAAAAATGTGGCTGGAAAGCAATATTTCAAATGTGCCAACGAACCTGGTAAAAAATTAAGAGGATTGGATGGTTACAAGTGTCCATTATGGCAGATTCCAGGACGGAACCAGGGATGTTTCGATGAATCAGGATATGAGATAGATCACATTATCGAATATTGCATATCAAAAAATGATAGCGTTAAGAATTTACATGCGCTATGCAAGATGTGCCATTTAGTGAAGACAAAGAGATTTGCAATGAGCGAGAGATCTGACTCGAGCAATGATGAAACAGACGAAACAGACGATTCGGATGACGAACTGATAATCAAGAAGATACCAACTAAAGAAGTTATGAGTTTAACAAGTCCTACTAACAATTTTTCAAGCGAAATTATTATTTCAGGATTCGATTATTGTGAATGTGATTCTGATTCGTTATGTGATTGTGAATTTGATGATGATATCATAACAGATCGAGAGTATTTTAAGATGATGTACAAAAGTTATTGTGATGATAAACGGAAATATTCGCGGACATATAATGGTGTTAAGAAATTCCTAGAAAATAAACCTGTATCATATTTTAATAAATTTATAAATGCATGGATCAGAGATTTGGATGAGTTTGATGGGATAATTGGTTTGATATTTATTGGGAAAATTGTATCATCATGTGAAGAATATTTTGATAAAGAACCATCTGGAAATGAATTTATTGGTGCAGAAGCTGCTATGAGAGATGCGATATGTGAAATGATGTGCGTTTATAATAACAAATTGTGCAGAGAACTGAAACAAAGCTAAATGATCATGAATGGGTGTTGAATGATGAATTTTTAGAGATTTATTTCGAGGATATTTGATAAAAAATTGAATTTGTTACTGCGTGGTACATATGTCATTAATATGAGTAAAAATGAATAACAATGACGTTGTATATCAAATATTAAGTCGGTTGAATTTGAATGATATCATAAAATGTTCAACAGTTAATAAATTGATGAATCGCATATGTGATTTACAATATGCGCGATTGATGGATGATTATGATAATGTTCGAGCAAATGTCGTTTTTGAAAAATCATACAAACAAATGTATATAGGATGCTATGAAATGGACAAATTTATCGAAAAATATACCACATTCGGTCGTATTCAATTTATTTCAAAAGATACTTTAAAATTGAACAATAAAAAAATCGTCAAGTTACCGAAAATGATATGGGAATTTATTGGTTTGCGAGTTTTTAATTTGAACAACAACAGATTGACTGAATTGCCTGAACCAGGTGAACAAATTAGTAATCTGCAAAAATTGTTATTGAGTAATAATTTACTAACAAAATTACCGGAAACGATCGGACAATTCGTTAATTTACGAACGTTACGGTTGAATGGTAACAAAATTACAAAATTACCGGAAACGATCGGACAAATTAGTAATCTGCAAAAATTGTTATTGAGTAATAATTTACTAACAAAATTACCGGAAACGATCGGACAATTCGTTAATTTACGAACGTTACAGTTGGATGGTAACAAAATTACAAAATTACCGGAAACGATCGGACAATTCATTAATTTACGAACGTTATGGTTGGATGGTAACAAAATTACAAAATTACCGGAAACGATCGGACAATTCATTAATTTACGAACGTTATGGTTGGATGGTAACAAAATTACAAATTTACCAGAATCATTTTGCAGACTCAGTAGTCTCCAGGATCTGTCACTAAGTGGAAATCAAATAACAGAGTTACCAGAAACGATAGGACAACTTTATAATCTAAAATGTTTATGGATAAGCAGTAATAAAATAACAAAATTACCAGAATCCATATGGCAACTTCGAAATTTGCAAGAATTATCGTTGTATATAAATCAAATAACAGAAATATCTGAATCAATCGGACAACTTGTTAATCTGAATCAATTATATTTGATGAATAATCACATAGTAAAATTACCTAGAGCAATAGGTTATCTTACCGAATTGACAGATTTATCCTTTCGTGGGAACAAAATTACAGAATTACCAGAAACAATAAAACATCTTACCAAATTATCACAATTATCTCTAGAAAGAGATTTATCTGATCAACAAATTCCATCACACACCTTGTGTGACATGTTCCAATCAACTCTTGCTCTGTTTTTTTAAATTAAAAAAACAGAATAATTTCAACATGTAGTACCAATCAATATTCTACCATGTACTAACAAATGTAAAAATTGTTAGGTGATGCCATTTATAATTTATCAAGATTATACAGATTAATTGTAGATATTGAATTCCTTTATCATTTTGGACTTGTTTAGCATTTGCATCTGCGCAGCAAATTGATAGGAATCGCTGTTAGTGATTAGATTGTCCAATGCGAACGTTAAATTTAGCTGTAAAGTCGGATGATGATGCAAGTTATCTATAAAGTCATGTTTGATATTTCAAACTTCTGATATTGTTTATTATTTGCGATAGGTCCATGGTTTCTGTCATTGATATCATTATGTGTGACCATTTATGTTATACATGGTGATACATTGATTGATGTAACATGTGTGTCTACCTTCTCAATAAAAAAATTGAAAATCAAAATAACATAAATGATAATAACTAATATTACCAAAAATGTTGATCACAAACGTAGACAGTTTCATACATATAAGTAGGTTTCTAACAGATCGAGAAAAAATTTATTTAGCGACAACATCTTCATCAATGAATATTTTGAAATATAAATTTAGATATTGCGAACGAATACGTATGGATAAAATTGTCCATCTACCGTATTTTCACAATTTTGAGTTTGTAAAAATTCATTCGATTCCGCCTATCTATCCTAAATGTGTGAAATTTATCCATTTATTAGCGAACTCGACCGACATACCTTCGAACATAACACATCTAACTTTTCGGCGACGATTTAATAAACCTGTCAAATATATCCCATTATCTGTTACATATTTAAAATTCGGTGACTATTTTAACCACCCGATAGATGGATTAATTTCATCGTCAGTCACACAATTGAAACTTCGATGGGAATTTAATCACCCTTTTACAAATAATATTCCATCATCCGTTACTCATTTAACATTGTATTGCAGTGCAGATAAATTAAAAATAGGTGACATACCATCATCTGTTGTTTATTTGAAGGTTGGAGGAAGATTTAAAAAAAACATGAAAGATTATGCGCCATTCGTTACCCATCTCAGCTTCGGTTGGTATTGTTTGGAATATGATTTAAGAAATACTATATCAGGGACGATAACCCACTTATATTTTTTTGAAGATTTCGATGGATTGTTAGATGATTTGCCTCATACGGTAAAAGAAATATCTTTAAACGAGAGTTATAATTTGCCGATAGATCAAAGTATTATTGATAGAGTAAGAATAAGAAGATATTTTGTGCACAAGCGCAATTACATGAAAAATGGAATAAAAAAATATGATTACAAAAAGGTATACTTTGATAATTAAAAATTTTATTTATCAAATTATAATTTTGACTCTCGAAGTTATCTCGTTGTCGATCCATACATTGTAATTTTTATTGAGTATCCTTATTTCTATGACAGATTTGGGAATACAACCGTTGATCGAACCCCAAAAATTTCCGCCAAACTTTAAATGTGTTACTGTTGATGGTATGAGTCCTGGAATAGGATTGATAAAATTTGTCGGAAAAGTCATGCGCGTTACTCCGGAAACAGACGAAAATAATGGAAGGCACCAGACGATAAAAGTGGTGTTATCATATAACTTCAATTTGGTTACAGTTGATGGAATACACCTTTTTATTTTTGTGTCCAACGAACGAAGAGAAAGCGTTTTGACAGACGATGGTATATATATTTCTTTCATATTTTGTACATTGATGAATAATTTTGATATCGTCAGCGGTAGATATCGTAGCGATTGATCAAAACATGAACCAAATGTGATCGAAATAACAGAAGATGGAATATTGCCATTTATGGGTTGATCGAAATCAATACCGAATTTCAAATGTGTAACAGTTGTTGGAATGCAATCATTTATGGGTTGATTAAATCCATAATCAAATGATAGATGTGTGATTCCATATGGAATATCTGTATTATCAGCACAAAAATGAATAAATTTTGCGCGTTTAGGATATCTATCTTTCGCATTCGTAATTGCAACATTTTCGAACCTATCAAAATATGATAAATGCTTTATTATCCTAACGGTGATGCATTCATGATATATAAATTTATGTCTCAGCCGACCCATTAACATACATGTTGCGCTCCATGCAATTTTATCTGCGTCAAATAAAAATTCGCTGATCTTTACCAGTACATCATCATTAATAGATAACATGATTAATATCTATTTAAAGATATTACGATCTGTGCGTAAATCTGTCAATTTTTTATGCCATTAAGAAAAATTGACGAAGAAAGAATTTGCAATAAAGAATATCGATGTCATTTCTCATAAATAATGGCTATAAATTTGTTACCCAGGGAAATTATTAGTCTATGGATCAATAAAAAAAACGCACATGTATGTATTTTTTGGAACAAAATTTGGCGTACAAAACGGATGAGCATCCAATTGAGGACTGTTAAAGGATCAAATTATCCATTTAATACGCTCGCAGAATTCGAGAATTTGATAGAGCTATGTTTAGAAAAAGAATACCCAATTAATGAATTTCAAGGAACATTGGTTACATTGCGATCACTAACGATTAATAATAACACGTCAATGAACGATAAAATATTACGCAAAATGACTAATTTGACGTCATTATCGATTAATTCAAACGTTATAATAACTGGCGAATCGCTAAAATATTTGACGAATATCCAAGAGTTGTATCTTTATAATTATTGTGTGGTGAAAGATGCCGCGTTGAAGTATCTTACACAACTGAGGAAAATTTTAATCCAAGGAAAAGGAATATGTGGCAAAACATTAAGGCATCTTACAAAAATGCACACGATGATATTGTACAATGCCAACGATGTTCAAGATCAGTATATTTCGCGACTTACAAATCTTACTCACTTGGATATTTCTGGATGCAATCAAATCACCAACCATTCGATTAAAAATTTAACAAACATAACCAGTATGAATATCGAAAACACGGTTAATGTAACATGTAAATCATTGAAACATTTAACAAAATTAGAGATGTTGGAATTATCCGACTTTGTGATTTGTCCGCGTTATTTTGAGAGACTAACAACTTTGAAATCGTTGAGTCTCTATTACGATACGTACGTGAATGGGTATTCTATAAGTGGATTGACTCAGCTTGAGACGTTGCGCCTATATGGCGATGACGATGTTGCGACCGCAGATATTCAAAAACTTTCGAATTTGACGGAATTACATTTGGGATGTTATAGTTCTGTGTGTGTAGATGAATTGAATCTTCCGAATTTGAACAAAATTGTTTACGAGGATTGATAATTAAAAGTTTTAGTTATCGATGCATCGAAAGTTGTTCCTTGTCAAAATTTCTAACACATTCCATTATCTTCGCGTTTAGTGGTTTTGGGGCCGCTCGTATGCAGCATTTGTAAATTCGCAGCCATTTTCGAGAGCAAATTTCAATACTTCAATATTTTCGTAATAGATTTATTGAATTCACACGCAAATTTCTAGTCAGTTCTTTGCACGTCATCACTGTGATCGATTGAATTTACACGAAAATCTCTAGCCGGTTCTCAGTGGCGACATTGGTATTCCACTAAAAATTGAAATAATAAGAATCAGACACCCAACCAAACACAGGTCATAAAACGACGATGCAAAATATTAAAAAAGTAGCAACATATAACGTGTGCCACAGTAGAAGAGCTACAAATGAATATACGTGGGGAAATCGAGTAGATCATATCGTTAAGCTGATTAAACGAATAAATGCTGATGTATTGTGTGTTCAAGAAATTCCACAAGAAAAATCATTAGAATTTATTCAAATGAACGATCAATATCATTGGTTTATACAACCCCAAAATTCAAGAGGTGGTAAATTCACTAATATTGGTATTTGCGTAAGTAAAAAGATAGCTATTAACGATATAGAATGCGTTGCTCATAACTTTAATCAATATCATCAAGAATGTGAAATGGCAGTAGGATGTATAATAAAATCAATTAGTATGTTGGTAGTTTCAGTTCATTTTCCAATGGAACTATCTGGTCGAAAAAGTATGGTAAAAAACTTTCCTATTTTTTTGGAAAAATACAAATATGATAAATTAATAATTTGTGGGGACTTTAACTGTTTCCCAGACAGTTGGGGGTACCAGCAAATGCCGATGATGAATGCCATAAGCAACACATACCCTATTTCACAATATAGTGTGTTAGAATCAACACAAAAATTTGCGGAACACAGTTTCGTCCCTTATCCTTATGATATAATATCTCCAGAGGCGCTTAATATAGGAACATTAGATGCTATATTGTGTAAAGGTGTTTATTAGCGTCGGATGGAAAAGCGATTGTCCACGACGAGTATATAGAATCGACAAACATTCATCCCTCAGATCATTTATGTATGTCAGTTGATGTATCCAACACGTATGGTTTTTAGTTATCAACATTGATGCGATAAATCAAACTACAGAGGCGTTTTTATAATGAATTTTAATTAGTTCAATACAAAACTTGTTTTGAACTATTTTTTCGAACAATTGAATGATTTAGCCCATGCAATCATTCCTTTGTGTTTGGTGTACGTGATATAATCATCTAATTTTGGTGACCACGTATGATATTTTCGTAACAGGTTCAACATGTTAATATTTTCATGATCGATTGCGATATGACATATCCTATCGCTTACTATGAGTCCATTCTCGAGTGCATAACGTAACATGTTGATGTCATTGAAACAAAATTTTAGAACTTCGGTATTCCACGGACAATTTATCTTTCGTAGCCATTTAACGACTTCAAATTGGCCGTAACTAGCCGCGTTACTACAATCCTTTTCTGATAATTGATAACCAGGCATGCGTTCCAACAACCATTCTAACATTTCAATATTACCGGTTTCCAACGCTACATAAAAAACAACATTATTCAATTTGTACCCATCAGCGTAACATTGCTTGAGATTATCAAATTTATTGCTGCGTGCAGCAAAGAAACACACGTTATTACTGCACTTGTAACCTTGATCTAACGCCTTATTGAAGGATGATAGATTTTCCATTCCGGCAAGATGATCACAGATGATCAATTTGTTGGGGTCGCGCTTTATCATCCATTCCAATACATTCATTTTATTTTGCAAAGTAACTGGACCCGCATTATAAAATTGATCGATTGCTATCAAGTCTGAACACATTTGATAGTCGCATGAAAACCCGGCAGCTAACAAAAACTCAATAATATGCAGATGACCATATGCCGCAGCTACACCGAATAGATTAATTTTAATATCACTCATATCAACATCAAAGTCACTGAACCGATGATACATAAGTTCAAGCATGTGAAGCTGGCCGCCTTTGACCGCAGATATGATCGATAGTTGATAATCGATAGCGTTTATTGGCGCATTTTTATCTATCCATTCGTAAATATCAATATATCCACCATACATTGCTCCACAACACATATCACTCCATATATTATTAATCATATGTGAAAGATCATTATCATACACGAACCTCATCATCTGTTTCAACAAATACAAATCTCCTCGCGTTGCAATGCTGCAATATAAAGTAGGATTTCGGTGTAGCACATAATTGTCTTCGATAAGATAATTTTCGGGAGGCATATATCCACTGTACAAAGATTCTATCGTGAGCTGCTGCAATTTATCAAAGTCTTCGAATTTCCAGTGACCGACAAAATTCGCCTCGTTAATTATTTCTCGGAACGCCTTCTTGGCTGTCTCCATACCACTGGCGAAGTGCACTAGCATCGTCTTACAGGATTGCATCAACATCCGTTTGCTGTGAATTAGCGATACATCAAATATGATGCCCCATAGATCAAGTGGAAGATCCATTCTTTAGTAATATCTTACCAAATAAATCATCATCGTATTAATTATTTCAATTTTTTTTGATATTTAAAATCATTTGTGTTCAAATGATAGTTCGTATTGCAAATTTCTAGCCAGTTATTGGCAGCACCATTGCATGTTACTTCGATGATCAAATAAATTTGCATGCAAATCTCTAGCCAGTCCTTGGCAGCACCATTGCATGTTACTTCAACGATCTATTGGTTTGATATGCAAATCTCTAGCCAGTTCTTGGCAGTAACATTGCACGTCACTTCAATAATCTATTGAAGTCGCACGCAAATTTCTAGCCGGTTCTTGGCAGTGACATTGCATGTCACTTCAAAGATCTATTGAAGTCGCATGCAAATTTCTAGCCGGTTCTTGGCAGTAACATTGCACGTCATTTCAATGATCTATTTAAGTCGCACGCAAATTTCTAGCCGGTTCTTGGCAGTAACGTTGCAAGTTACTTCAAAGATCTATTGAAGTCGCATGCAAATTTCTAGCCAGTTCTTGGCAGTAACATTGCACGTCACTTCAATAATCTATTGATTTGATATGCAAATTTCTAGCCGGTTCTTGGCAGTAACGTTGCACGTCACTTCAATAATCTATTGAAGTCGCATGCAAATTTCTAGCCGGTTCTTGGCGGTAACATTGCACGTCACTTCAAAGATCTATTGAATTGATGTGCAAATCTCTAGCCAGTTCTTGGCAGTAATATTGCATGTTGCTTCGATGATCGAATGAATTTGCATGCAAATCTCTAGCCAGTTATTGACGGCGACATTGCACGTTACTTTGATAATCGAATGAATTTGCATGCGGGCCTCTAGCCAGTTCTTGGCAGCAAAACTGTACATTACTTTAATAAGCTATCGAATTCGCATGCAAATTTCTAGCCAATCTTGGCAGCAGTATTGCACATCCCTTCAATGATCTATCAAGTTTTGTATGCAAATCTCAAGCCAGTTATTTGTGACAATATCGCATCTCACTTTATTGATATATTGAATTGATATGCAAATCTCAATCCAGTCCTTGTCAGCAACGTTGCATGTCTCTTCAATGATCTATCGAATTAGCATGCAAATCTCTGGCCGGAATGACTCAACTAAAAAAGTTAGAGCTTTATGGTGGTGTAAATATAGCAAGACATTCAATAGGTGATTTGACAGGACTAGAAGTTTTGAGTTTATTTAGAAATGATGTGACAAATAATGATATCCGATGCTTAACAAATTTGAAGGAATTATATTTAGAAGATATGGATAACATTAAGAGATCTAAATTGCATCTTCCGGATTTAGAAAAGTTTGTGCAAAAGAGTGATGCGAATAGAAATATTGATAAGTAAAAATATTAATTATCAACATTGCAAATAAAAATCGAAAAAATAAATCATTACGATCATTATCTATAATTACTCATATAACATATGAACACCATCAAAGTTCCAATAAAATCTATCAAAGTTGGAGATGTTGTTATCATTGCTAGTAATATTTGTATCGTTACAGACATAAGTTGCGCATTGGAATCTAAAACAGCTGATGAATCACAAAAATGTAATATGAAGGTTACAGCGATCGATAGCAATGTATGTTGTCATATTGTGGCAATGAAATAAAAAAATATTATTTTACCAAAGAACAAGAATAACATAGTAGATTCGATAAAGTTGATAATTATTTGGATAGATACTATATTATTAGGAATAATCCACGCTGTTGATGACAAGAATCTTAAACGAACATGATAATCAAAAAATTTAATTATCATATTTCATATCGCATCAATAACGAAAAGTAAGGCCACGCTTCTTCATATCTATCACTGTCCCAGGAACATAGTCATCAATTGATCCTGTAAAATTTTTAGAGAATTTTAAGTGTGTCACTGTTGATGGTATGAAATTTGGAATAGGTTTACAACTTCCCGCAAAGGTCATGTGTGTTATTCCGGACGTTGACGAGAACAATGGGTAATACAATTTCAATTCATCGTAATTATGACACAATTTCAAATGTGTTACCGTTGGAGGTATGCATTTTCGTACATTTCTACCAAATGACATGAGAATTAATTTTTTGATAGAAGGAGGTATGTATATGTCATTCATATTATGTGCAAGAATAGATAATTTTGATACAGTTGGCGGGAGATTTCGTAGTGATTGATTAAAAAATTGGCCAAATGTTACATAAATGACAGATGATGGAATACATCCTTTTATTGATTTATTAAAATTATTGCCAAATGTTAAATGCGTCACAGAAGATGGAATACAACTATAAATAGATTGATTGAAACATCTACCGAATACTAAATGCGTTACAGTTGGTGGAATACAATCGTTTAACGGTTTATCAAATTCATGTTCGAACGATAAATGCGTAATTCCTTTCGGGATATCAACACTATCTGCATAAAAATGAATATATTTAGCAGATTTAGGACATTTATCTCGGGCGCTAGCAATTACAACATTCTCAAATCTATCAAAGTATGGTAAATGGAATATTTCGTCAACATGAATTTCATCACAATATGTAAACTTATGTTTAGCTGATTCATATATGTACAAATCAAACACCATGCAACCTTATCTTTATCCGATAGAAACACACTAATTGATACCAGTACATCATGAGTTGTAGATAACATTATTGGTGTTAATAGCCGATAAAATTTTAAATTGTCGTTATCATAAAAATTGAAATTAACATCATTACGCGGTGTTACATTAGTAGTTTTTCTACAAATGTCCATAAATACATTGCCTCGTGATATTCTTAATCAATGGATTAAGAAAAATACATCAGAAGTATGTACTCGCTGGTATATAATTTGGTGTGCTAAACCAATGCGCATTGATTTTTGCGATGGAATTTTATTTCGTTGGACTGACTCTGATTTGGATCACTTTTTTTAAAGTTTAAGAATTTGATAGAATTGCGTTTAGGTAGCCAACAAGTTACAGAGAATTGGTCCAAATATCTCGCAGGATTGCGAACATTAGTCATTGATAAAAACGAGTATGTAACCGATACAATTTTGGGTAATTTAACGAATATCGCATCTTTGTCGTTGCAGAGTAATAAAAAAATAACAGACGAAGGACTGAAATATTTAACGAATATACAAAGTTTATGTATTAGTCACAACAAACGAATTACGGGCGCGGGTATTAAAAATCTCGTTCAAATTACAAAATTAGATATCAGAGGTGCGATAATTACAGACGAAGCGTTAAAGTATTTTACAAAAATTAACAATTTGATGTTAGGTTATAATCAAATGATAAGCGATGAATCAATATTATGCCTTACTAATATTACATCTTTACGCGTTTATGGATGTGATTTAGTGACGGGATATTCAATAGGCAAATTGACTAAACTCGTGTCACTGGATCTATCGTACAAAAAAAATGTGTTTGATAAAGATTTACGCGCGCTCACAAATATTATTTCGTTAGATATTTCTTGTTGTAAAATAACCGGAGAATCAATATCCAGATTAATCAAACTTGAATCTTTAAGTTTGTATATGAACTATAATGTATCCGAACAAAATTACCGGGCGCTTACGAATTTGAAAGAACTGTGCCTGATGGGCTGTAGCTACGTGAACAGACAAGGACTTCCAAATTTGACTAAATTTGTGCATTTGAGCATATAAATAATAGATAAAAGTTAGCTATTATTTATTTTTGATACCAAATGTGATTAGCGCGTGGGACAATATCTGTAACTAACACGAAATTATTCAAGCAACTCACTAATTTGATCATAAATAGCATCATTATCCAAAAAAATGTATCTATCATTTTTGTAAATATTATCAAATGACAAAATAAATTTCTTTTGATATGATATGTTCAAAACTTTAGCCAAACCTTTTGTTAGATCGTCAATCACTTGATTTTGATCTTCTGTTAGTTGGTCAAATAATATATTCTTATCTCTGTTTTTCATCCAATCTAGCCAACCATTGATTTCTCTATCAAAATGACGCTTCAAAATAGTATCAATAGGCAAATCGATATAAAATTTATAATTTGCGCGCACGTCATATAAAGTATCTGTCTCACGATCGAGGTTGAGTCCGACAAAAATAATAGTCTTGTTGTTATGGAAGTCTATAAAATCATAGATATATTTTTGATATTTTTTAGAATCAAAAGAATGTTCTTTGGTGAATTCAGCGAGCAAATCATCTAAATCTTTCATGACAATTTTGTTTTTGTAATGTTTTTTAAGTTTGATCCCGATCCAGGTGGGCCAGAAATATGGATTATGTGATGGATATGCTTACCTCCGATTAAACGATTGACGCGTTTGAATATGTATTTATGATCCATATATATATATATGTAGTAATGAAAATAGTATATCGATTGATTTAGTGTTGGCTTTAGATATGATAACACGCGCGTTGGATTATAGAAAATAATTAATAATCAAACAGTTTTGATTATTAATATTTATTGCACAGACAACAAAAACATATTACCAAAATGGGACATCACACATTTGACGATATTTATATCACTACATTCTCTTGCAGCTTGCATCGATCGATGTCCAAAATCACAACTATTATCGATCGCAAATTTTAGTACATCAATTTGTTTTTGATTTATTGCCCCAACACAAATGTCTTCTGTCCAAGGGCAAATTTCTGTTTCGTTATGTTCTACAACATAAATGTTTCGATCAATACCGCGCAACCATTTTAAAACATCCATATGATTCCACATCGCCGCAAATTGACAAGCCTTTTCATCCCATTTGCAACCTTGACTACGTGCCCAAATAATCATAGCTAAATGTCCTTCATGAGCAGCTTGTGATATTACATCTTCATTCAATTTATGGCCACATGAATGAAGAGCTTTTAATGCAATGAAATCTCCAGCAGATGCGGCTGCTACACAAATATCATCTGCCACTTCGCATCCATATTCTACCAATAATTTAAATATTTCCAAAGATTTGGCAGACGGAAACTTCTTTGCCGATTTGAATACATACATTGTAACATCAGGATCAAATGGGCAACGTATGTCGATTAACCATTTTATCATTTCAATATTACCACTTTTAACTGCATGTGTTGATACCAATGTTGTAAGGATATCAAAACCGATGAAATGAACGAACTGCAAACATTCTAGATTTCCTTTAATCGCAACATATTCGATGGAGATGATGTTATATTCAAGACATCCTTTTCTATTCAGCCATTTATAAATACGAATATCAGTACATAGATAATCATTTCCCGGATATTGCTTGTGTTTATGTGCAAATTTTAATATTTCAAGATGACCATTAATCATAGCTCCAGATGGTACTGTTTGGAGTGTTTTTTTACTGATCAAATATAGAAATTTAACAATTTCAAGATGGCCACCTTCAGCAGCAAAATATGAAATTTCCTTGAGAGCTGCAGCTGTCCCCACGTTTTTTTTAACGACAAAGAATTTAAGAATCTCCAAATGACCTTTCAAAGCTGCATTACAAAGTGCCTTGAGTGTAACACAATTAAAATTGTCATCGATCCATTCCAATATTTCAAGTTTGCCCCCTTCCGCTGCAAATATGGCAACTGTTTTGTCAAGCTGATAACCATTTTGAATCGCCCATCTCAAAAACTTAATATCACCCACCTCGGCTGCACCTCTCATTGCTCGTATAGCATTATTATCGTACGAGCTTTTGCGATTCAGTTTCAACATCTTTTTGATAAGATGTGTATCTCCTCGAGCAGCAATTTTATAATATAGCAACGGAAATTGATGCAGGACTCGGTTCTCTGTAATGATGTATTTATCTGGAACTTTATGGCGATCAAATAATAATTCCATCGTATATTTGTAGAGTGGATTATATAGGCTATTATAAAAACTAGTTTCAAAAAAACTAGTCTCGTTAAGCATTTTATGAAATTCATATTCAACGAGTGGCATATGAATGACGAATCGATTAATGAATTTGCAAGTTCGAAGGAAGGATCGTTTGTCAGAGATGGCTAGGATGCAGAATATATGATGGTCAACGTCAGTATTGAGCATTTTTATGATGACAAAGATGATATTGATGGTCAAATCGTTTTGGTTATCAATTTTAAAAAAAAATGAAAAATGTATTTATAGCAAGACCCATCATTTTGATTTACAACAAAGATAGATGGAATTGTACATTTTGCCAAATGGTATGGGATTTTTTGCGCCTGAAGACGTATCTGAAAATGAATTGCAGAGTTTAATCCGACAAGCAGAATATGGATTCATTGGTACTCGCACTCGCTTAATATTTGGATCGAATTTTAACTCGAATTCAGCTTTTCGTGCGTTAGAAGAAGAAAAACGAATGTTAAGTGAGTTACTTTTCAAAGAATTTATGGTCAGCACAAAAAAAGTAAGCAAATCATATGAAAAACGTCAAACGCGACATAATTCATATGAAAGGAAGGCCAGGAGAGGGCCAAAAAGAAATGTGCGGATAAATCAACCGAAAAAATGAAGATTATTGATGAAGAAAGATTTTAGTTATCAATAATGACAAATTTATGCATAATAGAGCGTAACAACGACAATATTTAATGACACTCCGATAGAAAAGTGTCTCAAAATAGAAAATTATTGCGTCCTTCGTTTTATGCAGAAGAAGATGCTATTGCATACGTGAGATCGAAGTTGATGTAAATTTTTGTTAAAAAAATATTTTATTTAAAAAAATTATTAATATTGCTGAGGACAAATACGAATAAAAAAATTGAACATTAATATTGTAAGATGGGTTGACGTAAGACATTACAAATTATCAATAAGTGAGAAATGGTTGATTTGTACGATGATTTAATAATAAAAATATGTGATGAATTATGTGATAGAGAAAAAATATATGTGACGATGATATCGAAAAGAATGGAAAAAATAAGATATAAATGTACATATCGTGAAAAAATACATGTTCGCTATATTGTAGCGTTACCATATTTCGATAATTTCGAAAGTGTAGAAATATCGGAACTTATAAGTATTCTTCCAAAATGCGCAAAATATATATATTTCGAAGCAGACACAAGAAGTATCCCCGGATTTGTAACGCATCTTAAATTTGCAGACACATTCAACGAGCCGATAAAAAAAAGTGATATACCAACATCTGTGACACATTTAGAATTAGGGGATAACTATAATCAGGCGATGGAAATTAATAGTATATCTGAGTCAGTGATTTATTTAAAATTTGGATATTGGTTTTATCAATCAATAAACAATTGTGTTTCGTCGTCAGTAAAGGAAATAGAATTAGAAACAGATTACGATTTGAATATTGATGAGGATATAGTACGCAGAACAAAAATAATACGATATTGATAAGTAAACGATTTAGTTATCAATATTAGTGATGGTAATCCATGTGGACAATTATTTAACGCTACACTTTTTTTTCTGTTTTTACATTTTAGTAATAAAATATCAAAAGCAAAAATAATAGCTCACAATTTATTATGACCATCATGTGAACCACTTATTGATGAATCAATATGTAACATCCAAAGAATCGTCAAATGAGTCAAGCAAATTACAAAACATTGAATTCGCATGCATGTAAACGAAATATGAATTCGTTAATATCAGAGTTTAGCATAGTTACGATAGATATTGATAAGTGATGGCAACTATACAATTTAAATGCATAAACATTTGACGACGTTATCTGCTTTTTTGCTGTCTTATTCAATTATGCTAATATTTTAGATATTGCTGTAATTTTGAAGACAATATGTCCAAATTTGATACATGTGTTAGTGAAGCTGAAAACATGTTAATGAATAATATTCAATCATAATTGAATATTATTAATCATAAATCCTAACAAATTGGGTTATCGTGGTCACACAAATCGGACACTTATTAATATTAGCAGCACATTGCCCGCAAACGACAGTATGACCACATGGAACCAAACATATCCTCGTTTGCATATTTTCGAAACATACGCAACAATCGTTTCGCACTACGCTAGGTTGTTCCTTTATTATCTCATCTTTAAGAACAATCTTCATTTGTGTCATATAATACAATGAATCAATCATAATATCCACCAATCTTTTTTTAGTTTTTTTAGTTTTTTTAGTCTTCGTTTTTGGACTATTTATGGGGTCCAGGCCAGCGATATGTTTTTCGAATCGTGATACTAAATCGTCATATTGATGGTCAATAATGCATGCCTGGAACAGTGTGATCATTATCAAACTTTCAATAGGAGTAACATTTTTTTCTAATTTAGATAGCGAATCCAGATCACTATATTTTCGAATGTTTTTGATGTTGGAACAATTGAGCTCCTTGGCTGTCTCAAGTTGTTTTTTAGTTAGGTCCTTGTTGGTAGTCATGTTTTGGTAAATGATAAGCAACTTGTCAAATTGATAATTTAATATTTTATGCTGCAGGTTGTTCTTGTAGAGTAGTGTTTCAAATTTTTTCGCACGTTCGTTTTTCTGAATTGGAACGATCACTGACTGTTTTATGAGATTAGTATCAGCTAGGTTGATGTATTTAGCATCTAATTGATAGAATTTTTTGAATTCGAATTCTTCTGCCATATTTGATATTATTGGTTGGTATGTAGACATAAATTATTATTTTTTTCATTTTTTTTTTGCGTTCAATATCGCTATATGATGAACGGAAGAACTATATTGAAGACAACGTCAATACAGTAACACATATATCGAATTTATTGTCAATTTGCTCAATTTATATATATATGATTATGCTACCCTGCCTTATTGAAAAAAAAGTATCACGAGTACTATTCTATATATATATAGATCATAATTTTACAACCGATGCTATTCTTCTTGATCGTATTATTTGCCGCAAGTGAGGGCAGATACAGATTTATTCAACAGAACAAAGACGCCGTAAATGCAACGAACATCGCACCTGAATTTGTGATAGATCCATATTACACCAAATCTGTAACCAATAAATTGTTGAATGCAGCAGATGTAGCACCATTCGAAGCTGATTTCAAAGCCTGGGTGTTATCCGTATGGGGAATAAATGTAACAGCAGGAATATATGATCCAGTTACAACAGGATATTATCTTTCAGTTGGATATGCAATTCCCACAACGATAATTGATCCACAACACATCGTAATCTATGATTCAGTGAATAAGAAGCGTGGACGTGATGAAGAATGGACTGTAAGTGTCAGCGCATGGTATGTAGGATTTACCACTAATTTTACAGTAGCATCAGGAGCAAATGCGGGAGCATATATAGATTCAGAAAGTGCGTTATTGTACTTGAAATTTTTCTTCTTGAAAACGGGGAAGATTGGAGCAAATCAAAAAATAAAGAGGTGATGCCATGTCAAACGGATGAAGCAGCAAGATTTTTCGATAACCAGTACATAAAAGGAGGAATATGGGGTGGTCAAGATGATGTAATCCGTTACACCTGTTTTGATCAAACCTCAACGCCCCCGTCACTTTGCAATAAAGTAGAATCGAATCTCTATACCCGCCATACGAATAATAATACCGTAGATGAGAGGGCGCGAGTAACTTACATGTGTGCTTAAGAGATTAACAGTTTCTATTGACATTTTATCGAAATATCATTAGTAACATTGAATTTACCAATATCATCATATTCAGGAGGCAACATCATAGAACATGGGAAAAAATAAATATTGGTATTTAAAATTGAAAATATATTGGATACGGGATACTTTGCTGTTATTCATATGTAAAAATGCAACAACCGGATAATTATGTTTCGGATTCAAATATGGATTTCATTAAAAACATACTTATTTTAAACGGAATTGTGTTTACTGAAATGCAATCGCAAATATTTTTTGAGTATAATAAGGTTAAATGGAACATTGATATTACTGTGGAAGTACATCTAACAAATACACATAATGCGTCTGTTATATCGTTTCGATCTTCTCAAGATTTCGCGCGTCATTTTTTGGCATCGAAGGATGATGCCAATTTTTTTTAGTTACCAAAACAGGGCTATTTAGTAACTAAAAAAAGCAACATTGATAAATATTTATTTTTTTATCAATATTGTGTGTTAATAAATGATATTAGTGATCGCTCTTTAAAAATATGATGGTTTTGATCAACGTGTAAAATTTGTGAGTCATATAGCTTCACATATCGTCAATCACGTACATTAATATTAGTGATAATAGCGTGTGAGGACAATATCTGCGTCAGACAGGACGGGTGATACATTCAAATCTTAGGGCAATTATTTATATTTAGCCAGCAACATTGAATGAATAAATATTGGCACATTCAAATCTCTCGGCAATTCTCTCGCCAGTGACATAGAATGATCAAATATTTACACATTCAAATCTCATGGCAATTGTCTTGCCAGTAACACTGAATGGTCAAATATTTACACATTCAAATCTTCAGGCAATTATTTAGCCAGTAACATTGAATGATCAAATATTTACACATTCAAATCTCATGGCAATTGTCTTGCCAGTAACATTGAATGATCAAATATTTACACATTCAAATCTCTCGGCAATTGTTTAGCCAGTAATATTGAATGATCAAATATTGGCACATTCAAATCTCCAGGCAATTATCTTGCCGGTAACATTGAACGATCAAATATTGGCACATTCAAATCTCAAGGCAACACTCTAGCCAGTAATATTAAATGATAAAATATTTGCAGTTTCAAATCTCTAGCCAGTAACATTGAATAGATAAATATTTGCAGTTTCAAATCTCTAGCCAGTAACATTGAATAAATAAATATTTGCAGATTAAAATCTCCAGGCAAGAGTATTGCCAGCAACATCGAACGAATATTTGCACATTAAGGCAATATACTTTTCTTGCCAGTAACGTTGAACAGACAATTTAAAGATTTCAAGTGCGATATGTAACTAGAATAAATGTTAGCTCTTCCCATTGATACGATATTATTAATAACAGAAGATTTGTCGGATAAGGAAAAGATATCATTGACAATGACGTCAAAAAAGATGGACAAATTGAAATATATGATGAGATTTATGGAAAAAATATTAATAAGCAAGATTAATAAGTTGTCATATTTTGATAACTTTGAATATGTCAAGATAGGGAGCGTAAAATGCAAAAGATATCCAAAATGTGTAAAATATGTATATTTTGTGATGAATGAGAAAAACATATCATCATTGAATGCAACGAAGATGATAACACATTTGAAGATTGCAGATAGTTTCAATATCCCTATTAATAAGGGTACACTACCGAAATCGGTTACACATTTAAAATTTGGTAAACGATTTAATCAATCAATTAAAGAGATTATACCATCTTCTGTAACCCATTTGACGTTCGGTGGAGTATTTGATCGATCGATAAAGAATCGTATTCCTGCAAATGTGACCCATTTGACGTTTGGGGTGAATTTTAATAGGCAGATAAGAGGTAATATACCAGGGAAGGTAACACATTTAACATTTGATTTTTATTTTGACCAACCGATTAAAAAAAGTATTCCAGAATCAGTCACTTATTTGAAATTTGGACATAGATTTGATCATCCTATCAAAGGCAACATTCCGCAGTCCGTTACACATTTAATATTTGATAGTGGGCCTGATCAACCGATAGATGATTGTATTCCTCCGACAGTCGTGTGTTTGAAATTCGGTCTATCTTTTAGTCAATCGATACAAAATAATATACCATCATCTGTCGCACGATTAAGATTTGGTTATTGTTTTGAACGATCGATTAGAAATGATATTCCGACATCAGTTACTCATTTGACCTTAGCATCCCCCCAAAACATAAGATCGGCGGAAGATAGAATACCTCCATTTGTAACTCATTTGAAATTTGAATGGTTTACCGTCAAACCGGAACATTTGATAATTCCATCATCTGTTACACATTTAACATTTGGAGTACAGTGCAGTTTATCAATAACGAATTTGATTCCATCATCTGTGACTCATTTGACATTTGGCGAACACTGGAATGAACCGATAACAGGGGATATTCCGTTAGGGGTCACGCACTTAAAGTTTGGAACACGTTTTAATCAACCGATAGAAGATAGTATTCCATCATCTGTTACGCATTTAATATTTAGTCGTTCATTCCATCAAGCGATAAAAAATAACATCCCTAAATCGGTAACGCATTTAACATTTGGTCACTTATTTAATCAACCGATAAAGGATGGCATACCGTCGTCAGTGACTCATTTAACATTTGGCCATAAATTTAATCGATCGATCGAAAATAATATTCCATCATCAGTGACACATTTGACATTTGGCGAGGAATTCAACCAATCGATAAAAAATGGAATACCGAGTTCAGTTAGATATTTAAAATTTGGTGGAAAGTTTAGTCAGTTGTTGACGGATATTCCATTATCGGTTGTGACGATAAAATTGAAGAAAAGTTATGGTACTGTGAATGATAGGCGCGTAGAGAGATATTGATAAGCAAATAATTTGATTATCAATGTATTGTTTAGTTTTACGATCTATTTTATCGACATTCTAAACGCTTGCACGTTGTTGGATACAAAAGAGGACTTTTTCTGTTTCTTTGTTGATAAATGGATGCGATATTTATCAGCACCTTAACTATTTGAGATAAATAATATAAAAAGTGTTTAATTTGGGGCATCGCGAGTGACATAATCGCCGATTTCGCGTTTATAATAAATAAATTTCATAATTGGTCGATCATTATCAAGACCAATTTTGTTGGCAACGTCCTTTGAAGTAGCGCCACGTACACGTATCATAAAATCAACATGAGCATATCTCAAAGAAAGAGAACCGATGTTAAAATTAAGTTGCAGATGATCATAGATAGCTTTTGAGAGAGATCGGATGGATAAATGAGAGATATCAGGATGAGAAATTTTGAGCTGATCCATGATAGAATGATTTTTTTGTAGCCATCTGACGGGAAATAATATGGTTCTCGTTTTAGTATTAGAGCGAGAGAGATTGACTGATATTTGCTCATCATAACCGTAAGCGAAAAAAATGAGAAAAGCATTTACTGCTTCACCGATAAGACTACCGTTAAATAATTGTATCATTTCGGTGATGATATATATGAGTGTTCGACCGGAACGAACGACGGATTGTCCGTTGACGTATTTATCATATTGTTCATTGAAAGATTTGATTAAAAGAGCTCTGATATCTTCGTATTTGGCGTCTTTATCAAACATTGTCCTAAGAATAAGAGAGATTTTGTGTGGTACAAAATAATCGCGATTGTTTATACTAAATAAAAATACACATCTAGAACAGATGGTTGGATTTGGAGCCAAATTGGTCTAGAAATAAAATAGAAAAATTTACGTCTTTTTTGCACAAAAATGAGGTGAATGTTGTCTCTTTTTCCGTTTTTATCGTTTCTCATTTTGTACAAAATGAGAGGAATGTTGTTTTCTTAACCGAAATGATAAAGGATCCATAAATGAAAAAATTTGATGCATTAGCGATCCTATTTGGATAGAATACTCCGAGAGCGCAACAAAAAAAGAAAGTAATTCCAAGAAAACTACGATTCAAACTAAAACAACAAGGACTTCGATTGCGTAAACAATGGAATAGGTGGAATACTAAAGAATCACAACAGTCTATACAAAAATACACATCTAGAACGGACGATTTTGTAGGGGTCAAAAATGGTAAAAAAATCGCGACAGTCTATGCAAAAATAAAAAATACACATCTAGAGCGGGCGATTTTGTAGGGTCAAAATTGGTGAAAAAAAAATCGCAACGGTCTATGCAAAAATAAAAAATACACATCTAGAACGGATGGCTCGATTTGGAGCCAAATTGGTTAATAAATAAAATAGAAAAATTTACGTCTTTTTTGCACAAAAATGAGGTGAATGTTGTATCCTTCATCTGTTCAATCGTTTATTATTTTGCACAAAATAAGGGGAATGTTGTCACCTTAACCGAAATGATAAGATGATATCAGGATCCATAAATGAAAGAAAAAAGTGTTAGATACGTTAGTGATCCTATTTGGATAGAATGTTTCAAGAATATGATCAAAAATAAAAAAAGTAATTCCAATAAAATAACTATTCAAACTAAAAAACAACAAGAGTTTCAATTACATAAACAATGGAATAGGTGAGATACAAAATAATCGCGAAACGTCTATATCAAATTAAAATACATATCTAGAACGGTCGTACCATATGGGGGTGAATTTATTGGAAAGAATCGTAACAGTCTATGCAAAAATAAAAATACACATCTAGAACGGATGATTTTGTAGGGTCAAATTTGATGAAAATAAAATCGCAACAGCCTACATAAAAATAAAAAATACACATCTAGAACGGATGGCTCGATTTGGAACCAAATTGGTTAATAAATAAAACAGAAAAATTTACGTCTTTTTTGCACATAAATGAGGTGAATGTTGTCTCCTTTATCCGTTTTCATCGTTTCTCATTTTGCACAAAATGAGGTGAATGTTGTTACTGTAACCAATTTGATGAATTGATAACAGGATCCATAAATGAAAGGAAAAAGGAAATGATGAATCAGTGGTTCTGTTTTAGACAGAATATTGATAAGGATAATTCAAGAGGGTGAGCAAAGAAAAGCAGGAATCCTAATAAAACCACTGTTTGCACTGAAAAATGATCAAGAGATAACATTTTTGCAATCATGAGTCTTGGCTGTAACATATTTTTAGGAATATTTAGAATGATCGATTCGATTTAGAGCCAAATTTGTTTTTGAACAAAAAAGGGATGATTATCTTTTACCTAACATTTTGAACAAACGAGAGTAGCATATCCGAAAATATGAAAATGCTGAAGATTTTGTTCATATGAACAAAACTGGGAGATGTTTATATAAACATCTATCCGTTAATTATATTATCCAACAAGTAATGTCGAAAAAAATCTTGAAAGTTAAAGGACACAATTCATTGTCAGAAGATGAAAACGTCAAGGCCGCAAGAGAAAAAATTTTCAAATTTTACAAAGAAACAGAACGATCCCTTTCTGATGAATATTTGAAACCAGAGAAAGTTGTGTTTAATCTATCCAAATCAGAAAGCAGTACGTTAAGTGATTCAGGAGAAAATAGACGGAAAATACTTTCATGTTCTAAAAGTATAAATAAAAGAAAATATGATAATTCGGATGCAGAAAGTGATTCAGCGGAAAAAATAAAGAAAAAAAGTGTGCGTTCTAAAAGTAAGTATAATGGAAAATTTTCTCATCTGTCTTCCAAACAAAAACACGATAGTTCAGATACGAAAAGTTATTTAGAGAGAAAATCAACGAAAAAACGGGCAAGTTCCAAAAGCAAACGAAAACATAACAGTTCAGATGCGGGAAGTTATTCAGAAGAAAAACTTAGCAAAAAAAGATCTAAAGGCAAGACAAAATCAAAGATTATATTTGAGGGAAAAAGTGATTCAGATGAAAAACGAAAAGCAATTGAGGGAGAAGATGTAAACGGTTTTACGCATAAAAAAAAGCCAGTGAATTTTCGAGAAATGCTAAATCGTATAGATAAGGATGATAGACCCCAAACGAACTTAGAATATGGATTGACGCAAAGAGTATGTCCAAAGTGCTTTATAGTATTTAAGGATAAAGATAAATATGAAAATCATGTGGGTAGAGATACAGATTGCACAGAGAGAGTCCATGGGAACACAAAATCGCAACAAGAATTGCCACCTCATGAAAATATTTGTAAAATTTGTGATCCGGAGTACATTTTTGGCAGCAAACGTAACTACGAAGATCATTTAAAAACCAAAAAACATCTCAAAAATGTAGAAATGAACGGTGGGACGATTGATGTTGTCGATAAAAGTGTTTACATATATATTGACAATCGTACGATTATATATAACTATTCAGTATATCCATTCTTCCACTACGATATTGCGGACTTAACGATGTATCAGCAGCTTGGAGTATTGACGGACATAGGGTCATTGACAAATATTGACGAAAAAAGTTCACCATATGTTACGTTATTGAGTATTTTGAATCTTAATAAAGAGAAGAAGAAATACCATAATATATATTGCACTGATCCTCTGAAGAAGAAGATTAGAATATTTGATGGCACCAATGAGAGACCCGTATCCCACGAAATGATTCATACGAAGCGAATTGTTGAAGAACAGAGGAAAATAATATGCGACATCTATAACCGATTTAGATTTTTTATAAGTCGCAGCTCATCAGTATTTAGTAGTAAATATTTGTTTGATGGATTGCCAATAAGCGATACTTATCCGCAAAATAACAAGATGATAAAGAGATACATATGCGATCATGTGATTGGCAAATCAGTATTACCCAACGAAAACACGCCAGTTGGTGAATATTTAATAAAAAAATCCCTTTCGAAACATTTCACATGGAAAATGACATTGACATACATTACAGTGATGGAACAAATTGGTGTTGATTTTAGCCACAATATAAATAAAATAGCACGACGTATCAAAAAATATATTAATACGAACGAAGAATGTGCATCCTTTTTCGTTCCTCTATTCGTTCGATTCGAACATCTACGAAAAAAGATGGTTCAGGCTGCATTCGGGTATGCAGCGAATAATTCAGACATATCAGGAAATGAGATGTTCGAAGCTATCTATATGGGCCCCTCTGCGGGAAATTGTAAACCTTTTAAAAAGGTCGCATTAGATGATCATTCGAGTTATGTGTCACAGAATACCTTCTATGGTAGCAAAGCATCGGGGGTTCCGTTTTATGATATCTGCGTTAAACTGGATAGTAAAGTTACGACGGACCCAAAATATTTGACAAATATATCAAAGTTAATCACACAACACTGATAAATAAATATATATTATTTATCAGTACATTAAAAAATGATAACCATAATATAAATATTATGTTGTTGATAATAAATATAATGACAGACATTCAATATAATATAATGGGAGATTTGGTACATTACGCGCCAAAGTATCATAGGATTACAAATTATTTCGAAAGTATAGAGACAATGACCGAAGAGAGCGATAAAAACGAATATCATATGATAATAAAAATAGATAACACTGTGAAAATGCAAATAGATGTAGAAGAATATACATTACATGCTCATCATATGATCATAACTAAAGAAGATATATTGCACATTGGGGAAAGATTGGGATATAATATACAAAATGATGTTACGTACAACATATTATCAAGTATAAAAGGTATGTCAAGTATAATATTTCTTCAAAATAAAAATATAATAGAACTGATAAATCTTTCATCCATCTTAGATGGACAGATAGATGAAAATTTAATTACAAAAATGCAAGGTAAGTATGCGACGCGTCACATGTTCTCTACAAAAATTTTAAAACCCATATTAGAATACGGAACAGTTGATGTGACAAAGAAATTAGGTATGTTTACATTTAGGCCCATATATGAATCAATTCATGATTATCATCATTGTTGGAAATGGGTTAGACATAATATCAATAAATGTTCTGAACACGGTATGTATCGAAAAACTATCATGGGAAAGGATTATCAAAAACGTCTCATATTTTGTTTAATAACTGAGTCAGTAGATAATATCGATGAATTCAGAAAGTTATACGAACGGGATTGTTGCCATAATGACACTTCCCCACTTTATCCGTATTGTAAGGTAAAATACGTTAATCATAATAAAAAGTTTAGTAAGAGTATCAGATGTCCAACTATACGAGAATGGAATAACGGATTAATTTATCCATTTTGATAAATTCTGTGTTTGTAGACGATATTGTTACGCTCTCAAAACAATTTGAACATAAATTATTAAAAATAATTGATTAATTATTTTTAACAATTCGATTTCATTTTTTATGGAACATTGCATACAACTTTCAATAGAGTATTGAATGACACATGCAATTCTGCAGTCAATTCTTAGCGGTAACATTGCATACAATTTTCAATAGAGTATTGAACGACACATGCAATTCTGCAGCCAATTTATGATTCTTGGCGGTAACATTGCATACAACTTTCAATAAAGTATTGAATGACACATCCAATTCTGCAGTCAATTCTTGGCGGTAACATTGCATACAACTTTCAATAAAGTATTGAATGACACATGCAATTCTGCAGCCAATTTATGATTCTTGGCAGTAACGTTGTATACAACTTTCAATAGAGTATTGAATGGCACATGCAATTCTTGGCAGTAACATTGCATACAACTTTCAATAGAGTATTGAATGACACATGCAATTCTTGGCAGTAACATTGCATATAACTTTCAACGTTCTATTGAATATGGCATACAAATCTCCAGCCAATTAATAACTTCTTGGCAGCAATTGATGAATAAATGATGTATGATAAGAGAAAGGATTAACATTGCCTGTCAAATTGAGAGTAACAATATTTGTTCCGTTCAACGTGAACAAGCAAGAATGATACAATAAATTATTTTGGTAATAAAAAATCAGAATAGGATGTCTTCGGAGCTGCAATAATATTTTTCAATGATCAATGTTTTGCCATGTGTTAACAGACGTAGCAGATAAATATGTAGCATAAAAAGATGTTTTTATAATTAGATAAAGATTCATGATATAATGCACAAATACAATATATAATAATACATATGTTGATAAAAAATGATCCTTATTTGTTATTATATAACAACGATAGTATTCAAAGCAAAATGAATACTCGATATTATCTGCCTAATCCGAAAGATATGCCAAAAAAGACATTTAAAACAAAATTCTTTCGCGCACTGTTCTTTATCCCTGGGATCAAGTTTAATATACGGATATGTGATAGGGGATTTCCAAATATACCAGAGGAATATATTTCTCGTAGTTTCCAACCAGATAATCCCATAAGAGACAATGCTATATCTTGTTTTACTGTACCCGAAAATAAGATATATTTCCGTTTCTGTTCCGACTGTCCTAAACCCTGGTTCATGAAATCAGATAGCTATTGGTCGAAAAGTGGTCCAACCATCGTAGGCAATAATTTCGACGATTGTGATTTTTCGTCAGACGATACAAAAAAGATCGCCTATCATTTATTAGGACCATCATGGAAAACCCTTCTTGACGATTCAATATATAACATCCAAAAGAACCGCTTCGTTAGAAAATATCATCTTAAGAAGCTACTAATTGAATCAATAGAATGTTTGTCGATAGTTAAATATGTATTGGTATCAAAATTAATAGAATTAGAGGCAATGGATGAAACTACACATATTAGGACAGCATTGATTAATAAACATTTACTGAATAATAACATGTAATAGTAATTAGATGTTATTAGCACGATCTAAAATATCTGTAAAAACACGTGTGGTCAATGGATGCAACACTTTTCTGCTTCTTTTATTAGTTAACAATATTTATGCATGATAAAAGTGGGATCTGCAATATCTTCAGCAACACGAGTGGTTATTATACGCAACTCTTTTCTGCTTCTTTTAGTCGCAAAATTATGGATATCAATAAGTAAAAGATTTAATTATTAATATTAGTGATGGCAGCACACATAGAACAATATCTAAATCTAATACTGTCAATAATTATTAAATACTTTTTTGTAGTTAATTTGCCATTTTTTGTGATAGACCTTTCTAAACTAACATGATATCATCGATTGTGGATATAAATGAAAAAAAATGAAAAAAATAATATTAGAAGGGTTCACACATTTATAACGTTAAATAAAAATGCTAAATTCTGACAGGTTACAAATTGTTGTAAATGGAGTCACATACAACTTACACAAAAATCTTTTAGAGAAAATGGATATATTTCGATTGCTGGCAGATTGCGAAACAGACATAATGCCTCCGATAGATTGGGATATATCCCAAGAAAACGTAATAAAAGCATTTCAAATTGCTGCAGGAGAAATATGTGAGATACCAGATAGTTTATCAGAACACATAGAGATAATTAAATTCTTGCAATATTTGTCGGCGGGTTCCGATGTCATCTGCAAATGCGTTAGGTATATGATTGGAGAATCAATAATAAGTTATTTAGATAAATGCAAGGAGATACCGTACGACGAAACAATGTTATTTATTTTCGATACTCATCCTTGCTGGAGATTAACCAATAATCTGTCAAAGATAGATGAAAAATTTAGGATATTGATAGACAAAATAATTGGGTCACCGTTTCCGATTGATTTTCAAAAAAAAGTTATAATGAGATTTTCGGGACCGCTACGTCCAACGCCACAAAAAGGTTTTAACTTTATCCCTGAGACAGTAAAAAATTTAGATTTCAGTTGGCTTCGACAACAATATTAACAAAAATATTTAATTATCATTGTGTTAGTTCTAAATGGACGATAACTAAAATATTTTATTATCAGAATAGGATACCTTAGCTGCGATAATATTTTTTAACGATCACCGTGCGTTTTTAACAGATGTAGGAGTTAATTACATAGTATAAGAGATGTTTTAGAATTAGGTGAAGGATAACATTTGATGATTGTATGTAATTAAACATTGGGATAAACACAGAGCGTAGAACAATATCTGGGACGAACACTGTTCAGATATTGGATATTGCACTTTTCTCATTCTCGAACATCTTTTAGATCTTCTTTTCTAAGCTGACATTGTAACTTGGAAATATCTATTTCGGAATACATGATACGAGTAGTCTCAGACCGATGACCTTTGTGGAATCAGCTAAAGCAAATTCGGGTGTCACTAGTCGCAAGCGCCTCTAGTGACACTTGCGACCACGTGCTTGCCAGCACTCTCGGGGTCGCGCGACATATGTATGCTGAAGTATTATCGGATCTCCTCTTGATAGAGGTCGAAGTTATCATATGAATAAGTTGTTTGACATTTTGCCTGAAATTAAGTGTGCGATAAAGAATGTAACTTATTTAACTTTTGGTAATAATTTTAATCAATCAATAAAAGATAGTATTCCGATGAACGTAACCCATTTAACATTTCGTAATAATTTTAATCAACCAATAAAAGATAGTATTCCGATGAACATAACTCATTTAACATTTGGCTTTTATTTTGATCAAAAAATAAAAGATAATATTTCTCTTTCAGTGAAGAAAATAACATTAAGCAAAAATTGTAATGGAGACTTAGAAGAAATAATAGCGAGAGGAGTAGAGATAGAAAAAAACTAATAATATTTCGAGGTGTGTTTGATTATCCAATTGAAGAATGTATTCCTTCGACAGTTGTGTGTTTGAAATTCGGTTACTGTTTTAATCAATCAATACGAAATAATATGCCTTCATCTGTTAAACAATTAAGATTGGGTAGTTCTTTTGAACAATCGATCGGAAATGATATCCAACATCAGTCACTCAATTGACGTTAGCGTCTTGTCAAAATATAAAATCAGCAGGAGATAGGATACCGCCATTTGTGACTCATTTGAAATTTAAATTTTTGTTCGTTCGACCTGGATATTTGATAATTCCACCGTCTGTTACTCATTTAACATTTGGAGTACGTTGTTATCTACCAATAACAAATTTGATTCCATCATCTGTTACTCATTTGACATTTGGTGAACATTTTAATCAACCAATAATGGGTAATATTCCGTCATCTGTTACGCATTTAAAGTTCGGAACATGTTTTAATCAACCAATCGAAGACAGTATTCCATCATATCATTTCATCAAGCGATAAAAAATAACATCCCTAAATCGGTAACGCATTTAACATTTGGTCACTTATTTAATCAACCGATAAAGGATGGCATACCGCCGTCAGTGACTCATTTAATATTTGGCCATAAATTTAATCAATCGATTGAAAACAATATTCCGTCATCAGTGACTCATTTGACATTTGGCCATAAATTTAATAAATTGAAAACAATATTCCGTCATCAGTGACTCATTTGACATTTGGAGATGAATTCAATCAATTGAAAACAATATTTCATCGTCGGTAACTCATCTGACATTTGGCAGGGAATTCAATAAATCAATAAAAAATGGAATTCCATGTTCAGTTACACATTTAAAATTTGGTGTGATGTGTAGTCAGGTGTTACAGGATATCCCATCATCAGTTGTCGAGATAAAATTGAGGAAAAGTTACGGAGTTGTGAATGATAGGCGAGTTGTGAAATATTAATAAGCAAATAATTTGATTATTAATATATTATTTAGTTTTATGATCTATTTTATCGACACCATAATAACTGTTAAGGTTTATTTATTATGTCGACGTTGTTTGATAAAGTCGACTTAGAATACCTATATATATATATTTATCGTTATCAAAAAAAATCGACTAGCTCCATTTTGGATACTCGCAATCTATATATTTATTTATTTGATAAAATTCGAATTTTATTTGAAGTTTAATATTCGGGGACGATAAATATATTTTTATGTTTATCTATTTTGGGAACAGTATATTTATCATAATGGTTTAATAATTCGTCAGGTGTTAATAATTTTTTTAGTAATATATCCTGAGATGGTAAATATTGCGCGATTTCATTATACGGATAGGTTGATAATATTTTGAACATGATAGTTTTTTTGTAAATAGAGAAAGGCAAAGAATATTTGAAGTTTGAAAAAAAAGAAAACTCTGAATAATTAGGTTTGATCATTTGTTCTAATAAATATAAATTTTTTTCAGGATTAACAGATTGTCCTAATATTGTAACATTTTTATTAGGAATAACAATTGACGTTCCTATATCCCCAATTTTTAACAATATACCAAATGTCTCTATTTTTATTATTTTATTATTAATTTTGTAATAAATATATTTGGTATCGCCGATATATAAATCATCTAAATATGAATCTTTATTCAACCAATGAATAAAAATATTTTGATGATGCATATCGGATATAATTATGTTATTTTTGTGTAATAAATTATGTGTATGTATATAGCTAATGCATAAATAATCAATTAATTTAATGATGTTAACTTTTTTGCCGTTGGGTAATTCTACGTTATTCCCTTTTTTTGTGATCAAAATATATTTTATTAAATCAAATAATGTTGCCAGGTTGGTGTCAAAAATAGTATCATTTTGTGAATTACCCCATAACAAAACGGAACCATCATAACCATTTACATTAATTTCAATGTTTTTCAATAAACCATGACGTTCAGTTATTATTTGATCGACAAACATTTTATCATTGCAATTTGAATAACCGATCATAAAAGGTAAATGGGGTGATAATTTTTTGTGCCATAATTTATTGATATAAGCCAAAACAATGGCTTCCATTGTAATGTTGAGGTTGCCATAAATATATATTTTTTTATCAAAATTTTTGACAAAAAAATCTCCATCTTGATTAGCTTTTTTAACAACAATATTCATATTAATTTTTTTGTTGGATGATGTGGTAACTTGCATAACATTTGAAACTAGGGGAACATAAACAAATCCAAATACACCGCTTCCAAGTATTTTGTTACAATATGTTTGATTTTTTAAGATACTTAGTAATTCTTGATCGGTAACATCATTATTCATTGAATTGATGAATTCAACAATATCAAGAGTATTACCGCCAGTTTGATATCCAATATATTTGAACTCATATTTATCAGAGCGGCTCATATGTATTTATATGAGTTTTTAAATAGAATAAAATTATATACGGAATTAATGTTGATAATTTTTAGTTATCAAAACATGATTATCAAATTCTGTTTTTGGTGAAAATGAAATTAATGCATAGGCAAAAGTTTAGGGTTGATGCGTATACCCCTTTTTTAAATAGGGTATCATCTTGGTAAAGGTTGAAGTTATTACATGAATAAGTTATTATGAAGTGTGGTATGACGAAAGTGATAACATTAAATAATAATTGGATGTTATTAGCGCGCGAGAACAATATCTACGACTAACACTTTGTTATTGTATGCAACTCTTTTATCCCTGCTTATCCCTTTTAGAAACATTTTATTAGTTAACAATATTTGTGCATGATAAGAGCAGGATCTACAATATCTGGAACGACATGGACATGATATTGAATACAACTCTTTTCTGCTTCTTTTATAAGTTATCAATATTTGTGCATAATAAAAACGTGATCTACAACATCAGCAACACGGGCAGTTATTGGATGGAACTCTTTTCTGCTTCTACATTTGGTTGCAAATTTATGAATATGAGTAAAAGATTTGATTATTGGTGATAACAGAACAATATCTATGACTGTTATAATTATTGAATGCTACACTTAAAGGAAATCAATAATTTGTATTTAAAATTTCATCAACATTTTGTTAAATTTTTAATAAAAAAAATTGATTTTTATTATTTCAGGCAGACCCATTATTATCTTTCCCATATACCAAAATGGTAAAATACACACTTAAAGGAGGAAATCAGTATTTTCGCAATACATACCAACCGTTGTGTGAACAAACCGTTCAAGCGGCACTTCTTAGAAATCGATTAAATAAAGAATATGACATTGCAATCAAGGCTCACAAACTAAATCCAAGTCTTAATACAAAAAGACTAGAAGCACAATCAGAGTGGATTAAAGCATGCGACCAATATCGAGAACTTTTTTTCCAAAGAGAATTAGCTCGATATGTTTTGATAAATCAGTATCAATTTCCTTTTTAAAATATTTCAAAAGGAAATTTATCCCTGCTCAAATATTTTTGGTCGCAACTATTTTTCTGCTTCTTTGAGAAACGTTTTAGCCGCAAAATTATGAGTATTGATAAATAAAGGATCTAATTATCAATATTAGTGAGTGAAGGCAGTGCGCGAGAACAATATCTGTGACCAACACGAGGTTATTGTATGCAACTCTTTCCGGTCACTTAAAACACATGCAAATGCATGTATCTTTATTTAGCAGGGTAACCGCACCCCGCATTTTTTTTATTTAGAGATCTAACACTTCATGTCGATTTTTTATCAAGATGTTTATTGATCCGTTTACATCTCTATCCATCGTCCTACATGTTTTGCATTTTATTATTCTGTCGTCATCTATTTTTGTAAATAGTACTCCGCACATACAACATGTTTTACTCGTGTATTCTTCTGTTACTTCTAAATATTGACATCGATACTCCGCACATTTTTCTTGCAGACGTTGTCTAAATCTGTAATGTGCTAATGCTCCTAGCACTTTCTTTACATCTCGCTTCAAGGCTCCATCTTTGCTGTTTACTTTTTTACAGCTAAAGTTGGTTACCATTATTCTATCATAATTTCTACATAGATACAAACATGTCTTGTTGTGTAACTCTGTTACTAAATTCTTTATTTTCGCATATTCTCTTTTTATTACTCGTTTGAGATTGTTCCGTTTTGGAAGTTCACGATCATACAATATTTTCTTGTGTTCTTCTTCTTCTTTCTTTGATTTTTGTATTCGTTTCTTCTCTGCCTCTTTCTTCTTCTGTTTCTTAAGAAATCTTTCTTTTTCTTGTGGCCACATTTCTTTAATGTTTCCTTTTCTTTCTTTTCTTTTCTTTTTTTTCTGTCGTTCTATAAATTTGGCCCTTTCTTGCGCGTTAAATTCCTTATTTGATAATCTCCTTTTCATGTACTCAATTTTTTTAAAACGTGCAAGAATAGGATCTCGCAAGTCTTTTCCAATCGAAACTGTATGATCTATTCCATATAATTCTTGGAACTTTACCATTCCAGGATCCATTACAGCTATTGGTTTTCGCTTAATCTTTATATCTTTACATTTTCTTTCCATTGGACAAAATATTACATATCCTTTATATCTTGTATCATACATAAGCTTATAATCATTCTTTATATCTGACCATTTGAAATTACCTTCTTTTTTTTGCTGTCCTGATCTATCAGTCGTAATTTTACGAATACTATTATCGATCGTGATGTTACCCATTATTGTAGCATAGAATCCTTTACTGTTTGTATTCTTTTTCTGGATAGACAAAGAATAGTTTTTTTGTAGATGACGAGGCGCAATGGTAAAACCAGTAATTTGACGAGATAGTAACTTTGTAATGTTACCTTTAACGTTAGATGCAAAGTTGATGATGATATCTGCAAGTATACTATTAGGCAAATTATGTCCGTCGTAAGTATGGATAAATAAATCCCGCAATTTTCGTCCGCTTGATGGAAATTGTTGGTTAGTACTCAACATTTTACCAAGCTGGTACGGAAGATCAGTAGGATCAATACGTAAATCGTTACATTGTTGTAAACAATGATCATATACTGTTTGAAATTTTAATATTAAATCATTGTAAATTAATGTACTGCTACGAAACCACTTATCGATGATTTTTTTCTGTTTTTTCTTTAATAAAATTTTGACAGTTTTGCATCTTAGGAGATCATCCAATGCATCCATAGCTTTGTGGATATTTTTGAAAACATTAATATGAGGATCAATGATTTTTTTATCGTCGTCAGAAATATCAGTATTTTTAGAATATTCAGATCGAAATCGTTTAAAACGATTATTAGAAAAATTATAGGCATCTAACGTATTGTTTTTATTTTTACGTTTTCGAATGCGGATCAATTCTTGATCAATGTCGTTGATATATTTGTGTACAAATTTTAGTTTAAGATTTTTGGTTTTAATGTACTTAGTAAATCTAGAAATTTCACCACCAAATTTTTTATTAAAAAGAACACGTTTTTTATGGATATTGTCAGGTTCAGGAATAGGTAAAAAATTAAGTTTGGGAACGTTTTTGGCGTTTCTACTTTTTTCGAGCGTAAGGAGTTTATTAGAATTACCCCAATTAGGAGTAAATAATTTTTGATCAAGAGTCGGCTTCCATAACTTCTTAGTAAATCGAGAACACTTTTTATCCCAGAAACCAAGTTGAATAAAATTAGAAAGGTCATCAATGGGATCAACAGTAGTAGATGTAGATTTGTTGATAGTAGGTTTAGTAGAACTGTCAATGATTTTACGTTTCTTGACTGTAGAGATTTTTTTGACGGTGTTGTTGGTTTTTGACATAAAATATCATCAAAAAGAATGGTTAATAATAATACAACAAAATATCACGATAGGAGTTTAAAAAATCAATTTTTTTTTAAATAAAAATATAAGGACACATACATTTACACTTATTTTTTGGTTGCCGCTTCTTTTACATTTTGATAATAATCGGATTTAATAATAATCGGATGTCACTAGCGCGTGGAATAATATCTGAAAATAATAATGCAATATCCTAATGAATTATTATTTTTTGTGTTTGTAGTTCTCAATAGATGTTTTTGAATACGAGCAGTCTCAGGCCGGTGGCCTTCGTGGAATCCGCTGGGCGCAAATTCGGGGTGTCACTAGTCGCAAGCGCCTCTAGTGACACTTGCGACCACGCGCTTGCCAGCACTCTTCGGGTCGCGGGGCATACGTATGCTGGAGTATTATCGGATATCATCATGATTGATGTGGAAGTTACCGTATGAACAAGTTACTAGTTATTTTGTAGGAAATTAAGTGAGCAATGTTTATAAGTAAATTTTAAGTTATCAATATTGATTTTCGTGTTTGTTATAGATATAGTACACGCGATAATTATTGTACAAAAAAAATTGAAATATATATGCATTATTAAAATAGGTGTTGTCATCATATCAAAAATGCAATACTTTGATACGTCGGTAAGGCAACCGATAGATGCGACAATGACCCATTTAGAGTTGTTCGTGGACGAATACAATAAAAACATATACGATAGTATACCAATATCTATAAAATATCTTACGTTCGCGAATTATTATAACAAACCAATATGCATTAGTATACCAATATTTATTACACATTTAACATTTGGTTTTAGATTTAACCATTCTATTTCGGAAAAAATGATATCGTCGGTGACGCATTTAACGTTTGGCCAAAATTTTGATAAATTATTTACGATACCGGAATCGGTAACTCATTTAAAATTCGGTAATAATTTTAATCAAATGATAACAATCCCAAATTCAGTAGTACATCTAACATTCGGATCAAATTTCAATATGCCTATAAATATCCCGAATAGTGTAAAACATTTAGCGTTTGGCAATAATTTTAACTGGGAAGTAGATGTAGTTAACGCTACACATGTGACATACGGAAATAAATTTAGAAAACAAATAATTAATCCGTCGAGATCAATCACTCACTTAACATTAAGTGCCGGATATAAAAAATATATACCGTGGACCATAAAAAATATTACAAGAATAGATACAAATAAAAACAAGATTATTGATAGCGGTCAATATGAGCATTGATAATAACATTTAATAATAATTGGATGTTATTAGCGCGGAACAATATGTAAGAATGACGCACTGGTGTTATTGGACGCAACTTTTTTCGCTTCTTTCACGTTTTGCTCGCAAAATTTTATGGTTATTGATAAATAAAAGATTAAATTATCAACATTAGCGAGTGGGGGCAGCGCGCGATAACAATATCTGTCATAACACTATTAACAATATTTGTTTTCAGATATTGCGCATGTTAATGGCAGAGTAGCAGATGAGATGCAGGATACGAGTAGTCTCAGGCCTATGGCCTTCGTGGAATTCGCTAGTGCGAATTCGGAGTGCCACCCGGTGCGAGCACCTCGAGTGTCACTTGCGACCACGTGCTTGTCAGCCCTCTCCGGGTCGCGCGACATATGTATGCTGGAGTATTATCGGATATCAGCTTGGTAAAGGTTGAAGTTATCATATGAACCGGTTATTAGTAATTTTGTCGGAAATTAAGTGTGATGACGAATGTGAAATGTTGATAAATAAAAAATTTAGTTATCAATATCGTTTTAGTGCAGCAACTAAAAATTGAAAATTAAAATCTCATGATTCATAATATATATCACAAATATCAAAGATGTTAACACTATACGAAGATATCATCATTAAGATAAGTGAAAATTTGAAAGATAGTGAAAAAATAAATTTGGTATCAACGACAAAACTGTTAAATGAATTAAAGCGGAAGATGAGATATGTCGATTTGGTATCGATAAAAAGGATAGAATCGTTAGAATATTTTGATAATTTTGAAAATGTAAAAACAAAGAAAGAATCGAAATACCCAAAACGAGCAAAGATTATATATTTTTTAGCGGAAAATACAAATATTCCGAAATATGTTACCCATTTGATATTCGCTGATGATTTTGACCAATCAATAAAAGATAGTATCCCGACAAACGTCACTCATTTAACATTTGGTGACCAATTTAATCAACCAATAAAAGATAGTATTCCGATGAATATAACTCATTTAACATTTGGTTTTCGTTTTAATCAATCAATAAAAGATAGTATTTCGATGAATGTTACTAATTTAATTTTTGGTTTTCGTTTTAATCAATCAATAAAAGATAGTATCCCGATGAATGTAACTCATTTAACATTTGGTTCTGATTTTAATCAATCAATAAAAAATGATGTCCCAATGAATGTGACTAATTTGGTTTTTGGTTTTCGTTTTAATCAATCAATAAAAGATAGTATCCCGATGAATGTAACTAATTTAACTTTTGGTAGTTGTTTTGATAAATCAATAAAAGATAGTATTCCTCTGAATGTAACTCATTTAACATTTGGTAATAATTTTAACCAGCCAATAGAAGATAGTATTCCTCAGAATGTAACGCATTTAACGTTTGGTTCTGATTTTAATCAATCAATAAAAAATAATATCCCAATGAATGTAACTCATTTGAAGTTTGGTTGGGATTTTAATCAACCAATAAAAGATAGTATTCCAAGAAATGTGTTACATTTAACATTTGGTGAAAAATTTAATCAACCAATAAAAGATAGTATTCCAATAAACGTAACTCATTTAACGTTTGGTTTTGATTTTAATCAATCAATAATAAATAATATCCCGAGGAACATAACTCATTTAACGTTCGGTTACCGTTTTAATCAACCAATAAAAGATAATATTCCGATGAATGTAACTCATTTAACATTTGGTTCTTATTTTAATCAACCAATAAAAGATAGTATCCCTATAAACGTAACTCATTTAATTTTTGGTTATTATTTTAATCAGCCAATAAGAGATAGCATTCCAATGAATGTAACTCATTTAACGTTTGGTTTTAATTTTAATCAATCAATAAAAGATAGTATTCCGCCAAACGTAACTCGTTTAACATTTGGTTATCATTTTGATCAAGAAATAAAAGATGATATTCCTCTATCGGTGAAGAAAATAACACTAAGCAAGAAATATAATGGAGACCTAGAAGAAATAATTGCACGAGGAGTAGAGATAGGAAATGCACGAGGAGTAGAGATAGGAAAATAATAATATTAAATATTAATAGTTTTACAGCGCGCGAACAATATCTTTTCCGAACACTTAGAACAATATTTGTTTCCAGATATTGTCTTTAATCATAAATAGTTAAGATAATAACATCAAATAATAATTGGATATTATTAGCGCGTGTGAACGATATCTGAGGCAAACACGGTTTCTCATATTATTGGACGCAACGTTTTTATCACCATCAAGTACATATTAATTTAAATATTCAAAAAAAAATGAAATCAGAAAAGATAGATAGGTAAATAAATAATAAATCGTTAACGATGTATTCAACGATATCAATATTATTGGAACAACGTCTACCAATAGAAATAGGAAGATGGATAAAATACATATATGTATCGGCACCTTCAAACAAAATAGAACCAGCTGAGATTATTTTTGATTCACCATGCGGACATAAATTGCGGATGGTTGTGCGATATATACCTAAAAAATTTTATTATCCATTTGATGGAGAAATGTATGAACTAAGTAGAAAAGTATATTCAAATACGAAAGTCGCAATATCTAGTTCGGATATGTATGATATGATAGAACAAATTGATGAAGGAGGTGGGTATGCATGTGAAATATGTCATCGTAGTTGGGATAGTACAGAGGAAACAACTGAATTAAAGTTGAAGATAATGTGTCTTTGCGATGAATTGGTGAACGAATTTCCGTGTATCTTTTGCAAAGATCGTTCTGGCGCGATCAATTATTATATGTATAGAAGTTAATGTTGGGGTGAAAATTAAATCAATTTATGACGATAAGTCGATTTGATAAAAATGTTGGAAGAAAATCCTTTGTGTCATTTTATGATCGTGATAATATTTAATTGGATGTTATTAGCGCGTATGAACGATATTTGGAATAACGTGATAGGTATTGTATGCAACACTTTTCTGCTTCTTTACCGTTTTTTGGTAATAATAATAACATGTAACATTGGGTAATATTTGGATGTTATTAGCACATGGGATTATTTCGGTGACAAACACTGAAATTATTGAGTGCAAGAAATCCTTTTTGACATAATTATTTAGATTTAGTTTGATTGAATAATACGTAGCAATGATTAAAGAGATGACGCTAAATATTAGTGGACTCATAAAAAAAATTGATTTTTTGACTGTGATATAAGATTGTCAAATAAAATAACAACAAGAATACTATAAAAATGGACAACCATGACGTGATACATCAAATATTAAATTTTTTAGATTTGGGAGACATCATATCATGCTCAATCGTAAACAAACTTTTTGAAGTCGCATGTGATCTCCAATACGTCAGACTGCTATATGACGATTACGGTAACATTCAGAAAAAAAAGAATGCAAAACAATCATACATTAACTATTATAAATTAAGGATTATGTTTAGGAAATGTGACATTATAGGAAATTTATCGACGATGATAGAATTAGATCTTTGTGACCGTAGATTAGAAAAAATACCGGAGGCAATTAAAGAACTTAATCTACAGAAATTATTTTTCGATAACAACTGGATTGATCAGTTACCAGATTTTATTTGGCAATTTGTTGAATTGAGAAAATTAAGTTTATCAAGAAATCATGTGATTAAAATTCCTGAGACGATCGGGCTACTCATTAATTTACGGAAATTGTATCTTAATAACAATCGAATAGTTGGATTACCAGATTCGATAGGATCACTTAACAATTTGCGCGAACTGCGCATACGTCGCAATAAAATAATAGAAATCCCAGAATCAATAGGAAAACTTATAAATCTTGTAGTTTTATCGGCAGGCGGAAATCAAATAACTCGAATACCCAGATCAATCGGACAACTTGTCAATTTACAGGAACTGTCATTGGATAATAATAAAATAACTCGAATACCCAAATCAATCGGACAACTTGTCAATTTACGGGAGCTGTCATTGAATAATAATAAAATAACCAGAATACCCGATTCGATCGGAACGTTAAGTTGCTTGATTAATTTGGGGTTGCATTGTAACGAAATAACAGAGATACCGGAGTGGATATCGGAACTCAACAGTTTGAACATGTTACGACTGGACAGTAATAAAATAACAAAAGTGCCAGAATCTATAGATAAGCTCACAAATTTGAAAAGTTTATGGTTGGGCAGAAACAAAATTGTTAAAATGCCGGAGTCAATAGATCGACTTGTTGGTTGCAAAAAATATTGGTGATAGGTTATTATCAATGTATTATCGATAACAACCATAAATGCCAGCTAGATCGAATATACCAATATTTGTTAATAAAACATATCAGGCAAGGAGATAATGAAAATAACATTTAATTAGACGTTATTAGGGCGCGGACAATATCGTTTCTAACACTTAAATATTGAACACAACACTTTTCTGCTTCTTTACCATTTTTGATAATAATAACATTCAATAATAATTGGATGTTATTAGCGCATGTGAACAATATCTTTCATAATACGATAGTTATTGGGTGCAACACTTTTCTGCTTCTTTTTTGAAACGTTTTATTAGTTGTCAATATTTGTGTATGATAAGAGCACGATCAACAATATCTGGGGCAACACGTGTGGTTATTGGATGCAACTCTTTTCTGATTCTTCTACATTTTAGTTACAAAATTTTGAATATCAGAGAGTGGTTGCGCGCGTGAGAACAATATCTGTTAATAACATTTTTTTTCTGCTTCTTTGATATTTTAGTTACAAAATTTTGAGAGAGAGTGAGAAAATGCGGTGTGCGCGGATTATATAATTTCAAATATGGACGTTATTGCGTGCAACACTTTTCATAATAAATGTAATTAGCGCATAACAATAGCTTTATATGTAAAAAAAATGAAATATTTTCTGTCACAATGAATGGTTACAATTATAAATTGCAACATATGTTATCATTACCCGATGAAATATTTCTGACGATAAGCAGAGAAATGAATGATAGCAGCAAGATTCGATTATCGATGGCATGTAGAAGACTAAATAAGATGAAATACGAAATGGTATACTCGAGAATGATGAAAATAAAAAAGACAAGCCGATTATCTTATTTTGATAATTTTAGTAATATAATAATAGTTGATAGGATAACAATGCTCCCTAAACATATTACTCATTTAACATTTGGTGATAAGTTTAATAGGTCAATAAAGGGTTGTATACCGGAGACAGTAACTCATTTAAGATTTGGATGGCATTTTGATCAACCAATAAAAGATTGTATTCCTTCGTCAGTGACCCATTTAATATTTGGGTTTAAATTTAATAAACCGATAAAAGATTGTATTCCTTTGTCTGTTACTCATTTAAGATTTGATGATCGTTTTAATCAATCAATAAAAGATTGTATACCAATATCAGTCACGCATTTAACATTGGGTAAAGATTTTGATCAACCGATAAATGATATGCCTCTAACAGTAAAAGAAATAACGTTACCAAAGCACGGGAAGCAAAGAAAAAAAGATGATATAATAAAAAAAAAATAAACATAATATGGGAAATGTAGACCGTTTTGACATGACGATATGTGATACATAATAACATTGAATAAAAATTGGATGTTATTAGCGCGTGTGAACAATATCTTTTTTTAACACTGTTATCATTATTGGATGCAACTCTTTTCTGCTTCTTTTAGAAACATTTTATTAGTTGACAATATTTGTGCGTGATAAAAGCGTGACCTACAATATCTTCAGCAACACAATGGTTATTGGATGCAACACTTTTCTGCTTCTTTTAGTAATAGTTGCAAATTTATGAATATTAGAGTGCGAGAACAATATCTGTAGATAATTATTGAACGCTACACTTTTTCTGTTACTTCTCAGTATTTTGAGCACAAATATGTGGCATACTTTTGGCGTTATCTGTGCTTGGCTTCAATATATTGGACACAGAAAAAAAATTGAACCAATAAACACATTAATAGTTTGATAATAGTTATCAAAAATAAAATGGCAACAGATACCCATAGAAAGATGGTTGCAGGAATATATCGAATGATAATCGATGAAAGATATTTGATTGGCAGTGATTTGTGGTCGCGCGGCAAAGCGTGTCCATCATACGTTCAATTTGTGATAGATGATAAAATGGGTGGAGGAGGAAATTTTAATGATCTTTGTAAGTTTCTAGAAAAGTATTCCTTGATAGAATTACGTGAAATATTGTATCTATTTACATTAATAATAACAACGTATTGTTCAGGTGGAACAACTGGCAATAAATCGATGATGCCAAATTTAAAACTAGCGATTCAATTTATCGAAAAAGATTTGTCCACTCTGACAGACGATGGTCAGAATTCTAAAAATTTGATAAATATAAATCATCAACTTAACATAGAACGCGAAGAACTAAAAAAACAATTGGAAGACATTCGAAATATTATGAATAAGTAACAGCGATATCAATAAAAAATAAATATATTTTTAATTACATCATACATGGAAATTTATTGGTGCACCACGTGTTTCTAAATAGATATTTGATGCAGGATACGAGTATCTGGACATATGTATGATGGAGTATTATCGGATATCATATTGGTAAAGGTTGTTATATGAACAAGTTATTTGGGGGAAATTAAATATATGTGAGTAATGTTGATAAATAAAAATATTAGTTATCAATATTGTTTTGAGTGTTACTTGCATATATGATAGTACGCGCTTTAATATTAAAATTACTATCCACGTCTATCAAAAATATTAATAATTCAAAACATTTAATTTTTTTGTCGGGTTCGGCACATATGCATGCATTTCTGTATACTACGAAAGAACAATTGGAATTATGAGAATATAATAATAATTCATTACAAATGGATTATTATTTTTTATTATGTTTGAGTTTAAAATTCTCAATATCAAGCTCTTTAGAACGATTTTCCAACTCTTTCATTTGTATGTCTCTGTTAATTTCTATCTTTTTAAGATCAATCTCTATCTTTTTAAGATCAAATTCAAGTTGTATCCGTTTCATAGTTTGTTCATGAGCGTTATTTGTTTGAGTATTTAGAAGTTGATAATGTAATGTTGTCAAATTATTTATAGTGTTGCGTTCGGTAACCGTTAATCCGTTTTTATCAAAAAACGGAAATTCAAATTGATTTGACATTGATATATAACATCCTTAACGCACATGTTTTTTAAATGAAACATGATAATGAATTTTTGAAATAACTGCAAAAATATCAAAAAAAAGATCGTAGGGATCAAAACGAATAAATGTACAATTTAATTTATTTTCGATATACTCTTGCCGTTCGCGTTCGTAATTCAGATCTCTATCCTTATGATTATGTTCGTCACATTCAATAGCTAACAGATAATCAGGGAAATATAGGTCAATAAAATAACGTCCTACATTATGGTGTTCTGAGAACCGTTCATGTTTGAAAACAGTTAATATATTTTGCACGTAACAGTTTTCCTTTGATGGGATTTTAATATCAATGATCTTTATGTTTAACATTTTTGCTAAAATATTTGACCCGCGTTTATTTGATTTATATATCATCTGTTTGACAGTGTTAATACTTATTAGTTCTCGAAGCATATAGCCGTTATATTTATTTTTATGCCAGAAATAATTGATTACCTTGTCAGAAAATTTGTTATATTTCGCCTTGCGATAAGATTCTTTTGAACCGATTATTGTTATTATGTGTTGAATATCAAATAATTTTTTGTTATTGTGTTCATAACATATCATATTATGAATATTCAATGATAATTTGTATTTAATGATATTATTGTGATCAATATATTTTTCTCGATTTTTGCCGTCAATAATTTATTTTATTTTATTGCAAGCAACGTCCATATTTACGGACGATGTGTTAATTTTATCGTGCCTAATCTGGTATTTTTTCTTACTTTTATCATATGTGACTCCTTGCATTGGATTATGATCGCTGAATCCACAGTATCTATCAGATTTGCAATCTAATTCTCGCTCAACATCATCAATACTTTTCTCAACACCAATTTCGTCTTCATTCGATTCAACATTAAATTCCTCTTCGTACCTATTGATAATTTGTACCAGCATTTTTTTGTTCCGCATAATTACAGATTTATCATTGTTTGTGAGTTTGCCTTTTTCGAGTAATTCTATTAATGGATCTATGATTTCTAATTCGTCGTCATCGGCAAACTGCTGTAAAAAACTAAGATTATCTTTTATAAAATTTTTATCTGTTCCAGTTATTTGTTGATTAGGTGACACGCCACCTAATGTATCTATTAATTGCGATGGTATTTCTGACATTTGATGTTTAGTGTTATTTAATTTTATATTACTGACACTGTATCCGTTTTAAAAAAAAAGATGATTATAAATGTTTTTTTGCAGATGAGTAGATGGATATAAGGTAACATTGGAGTGATGACAGCGCGCGAGAACAATATCTTCACAAAACACTGTGAACAATATTTATTTCAGATATTATGTGCCTTTGATTGTTAACAGCAGCGTCACCGACAAGATGCAGGTTACGAGTAGTCTCAGGCCTATGGCCTTCGTGGAATCCGCTGGGTGCGAATTCGAAGTGTCACTAGTCGCAAGCGCCTTGAGTGACACTTGCGACCACGGGCTTCACAGCCCTCTCCGGGTCGCGGGACATATGTATGCGGGAGTATTATCGGATATCATCTAAATAAGTTATTAGTAATTTTGCTAGAAAGTGATAAATAAATATTTTAGTTATCAATATCGTTTTAAGTGTTAGTGGGCGATATGATATTACGCGCGAATGACATTAGTTGTTGACGGTTATTTTTTATGGACGAGTTCATTTGAATATTTGTTATAACGTGTTTGTAATTTCGTCACATTAACCTATTTTTGAAAAATACAAATGGGTACCCCCTTTGCGTTGATAAATTTAATTAAAATAATAGTCCATGGATAGAGAAGCAACGAATATGAGTGAATCCTTGTTCGATTTGTACAACTTAGTATTCAATTATGGAGGTTCGTCAGTGACGATGATCACATCCTTCCGTATGTATGTTCAATAAGTTTTTGTGACGAAAATAATATTTAATCATTTTGACAGATATGGTCGCCATCATGAGTGACGTTTCGATTCATGAATGCTATCTTTATATTATTTCGTTGAATCAATATAAAGATGAGGTTCAAGAATCGAAACGTCACTCATGATGGCGACCATATAATTCTGAATATAAAAATTTTTGTTTGATAATTAAAGATTTTTAGTTATCAAATATTTTGATGAATTGAGTAAAAGGGACCGTACATATTGGACATTTATTGATGTTCGATGCACATTGAGTACAAATTGCAGTATGTCCACATGGTACTAATCCTATTTTTTCTTTTATTTGATCAAAACATACGCAACAATCGATTGATATGATTTCTGATTTTTTAGGCGGAAGCTTTTCTTCGGCGGGTTCGTTGATCAGTGCGGGTTCTTTGATCATTCCAAATTTCGTGGTAAGAGGCTTCGGTTTTCCTAATTTAAAAACGGGTATTTCGTTACAATCTTTTTGCATTTTGTCTAATAATGCTATTATATTCAGGGAATGTTCATCGCATATTAAATGCACATTTGTCCGATCTACGCCCATCGAACATTTTTTTGAAAGGTCATCGAACACAAATTTTTCAAACATCGTCACCAATTTTCCTAATTGTTTATCAAGAATAAGTCTCTGGAACGAGGTCATTATTGTTAAATTTTTTATATATACGCATTCTGCTATCATTTCTTTTTTAGTAATAATTCTAGTTGTATCTCTATATTTTTTGACGCGTAATAACATATTTAAGTTACTAAATTTTTTGATCGTTTTATTGTTCGAATGATCAAAAATATTCATCATCTCTATATCTTTTTCTGTAAAATTTTCGTCAGCTTGGTGGAAAAAAGAGATTTTTTTGGTCACCATCCGATAAATACTCAAAAGATGATCGAATTGGTAAGTTAAAATTTTTTGTTGTAAACTATTTTTATAAATCAACGTTTCTAAATTTTTGTTGGGTTCATTGTCCTTGACAGGTATTATTGCGCACTGTTTAATAAGATCGGGGTCTGACAAATTAATGAATTTTTTGTCCAACTCATAAAACTTAACGAAGTCTATTTGATTATTAGTTTTCATGTCGTGTTGTCTGATTATTTGTTGAATAACGTGTGTAGTTATTTTTTTTTCATTTTTTTTATTAGAATGGCTATTTCGTATTTGACAACAGATGTTTATGGAGTACTATATCAATGTCAAATAGGTAGACATTTGATTATCAATCTCTTTCAATTTAACTTCTAATTTGCGCATTTTGACTTCTTTACAAATATTAGATTCGTGTATTTTATTTTAATTACCAATATTGTGAGTTTTTTATGAATGATTCGTACGCATTGTAATTTTTATTGTAAAAAAATTGATATCTTAATCATTCTATTAAATAACATAACATCTACCTGATCACTTAACATGTCCAACCGATTCGAAATATTAGAACTAAGATTCTCTAACGTTAAATGTTTCAGAGAAGACAATTGCATCGATTTTCGCAAAAATGTTAAAAACGATATCATTGAAATAATAGAACCTAGTGGATATGGCAAAACCGCAATTGTATGGGCTATAGCATATTGTTTGTACGGAAAACAACTCGATGGAAGAAATACAGCACCAACGTTTAATAAACGGGGCAAACGATTTATGTGTTCGTTAATGATCAAAAAAGGGGACAACACATATTTGATTAAGCGGACAGGTACAGTTGACTATGAAGATGTAAAAGTATCGCTGTACCATATTAAATCCAATAAATATACGAACATCCAAAATGCTGAGTATAATATCCAAGAATTATGTGGATCTTTAACAAATTTCTTGGTGTCATCGTCATTCATCACGTCTATCAACGAATTAAATTTTATTGATATGAATCCTATCAAGCGTAATGAATATCTTAATTTGGCACCAATTGCTAAAATTAACAAAGCTGCAAATTCTTTTTTGACAGACCAAAAACAAAATATGGTAATTAAATTGGTTGATAATGCCAATGGTATCAAACTAAATATAGGTGGGGATTTTGATAGTATGTATGATATTCGAACGTGTTCAATGTACGAAAAAATAGTATACAGTCTCGCACTAAAATATGCATTTATGAAAGTATTACCAGTCACAACACCGAATATCTTCATCATTGACGTTGATTATAGAATGTCAGGGATGATTTGCGGTAATGAAAAGAAATTCCAAAAAATGTTTGATCAGATTAAGCAGGTGGGGACAAACGTTATGATCATTCATTCTAGTGAGGATATGCAAAGTAATAACGCTTTTAAAATTAGTATCAGCCATAACAGAGGTACCAGTGTAGTCAATAACGTTGGAAAAATTAAGAATGAAGGTATGTACACAAACAATAACGATGGAGAAATTGAATATGAAGATGACACAGAGTCAGAGGATAATACTGCATCAGAGTCAGATGATACCACAACAGAATCAGATTAATTCAACTTATCATAAATTGATTTAATCTACGCAATAAAAATTGATAATCCGAAATAAATATCATAAATCTCTACAATCACCAACAAAAATGATAATCCTCAAAGAATCGAAAAATAAAATCGACCAGATAATCCAAATGTCGGACATCCATATCCCCAATGATGTCAGAGAAACAGAATATCGGGAAGTCTTCGATGAAACATATCTCA